>LSQX01138638.1_pt2 | contig 31440 bp, 34 predicted proteins | sample 654561 | NCBI WGS metagenome assembly LSQX01 (sample SAMN04489861, study PRJNA283612) | anaerobic digester metagenome | isolation source: 4 biogas reactors fed with cattle manure at either 37C or 55C with and... | place: Denmark: Kongens Lyngby | collected 2014 | reverse complement strand
AATTAAAAGAAGAATGTATTAGACCTAATTCACCGATGACACGCAAGGAAGCATCCGAACTTATCAACAAATACGTCCAATGGTATAACACAGAACGTATTCAGAAAGACCTTGGTTCCTTAAGCCCAATTCAATTTAAACATCTTTTTATTTAGTGTCTACTTGACAGGTAGTACTATTTTTAGAACTTTCTTTTTTTGTGCGATAATTAGCTAATTTCAGTCCCATCCTCAACATGAGGCACTTCAACGACTTGGTATTTTTCATCAATAGATGCGTAGAGAATCATACCATGACTTTCAACACCTCTAAGTTTGATTGGCTTTAAGTTAGTACAAACAAGAACTTCTTTATTTAATAATTGTTCAGGTTTATAAGTATTGGCAACACCACTCACAATTTGAGTTACCTTATCACCAACATTCACATCAAAGACAAGTAGTTTATCCGCATTAGGATGTTGTTTGGCTTTAATGATAGTTCCCTTTCTTAGTTCAATCTTATCAAAGTCTTGAATGGTAATCTCATTCTTATGATCAATCACTGCTACTGGTTCTTCCAGTTTCTTAAGTGTTTCCTCAGTATCAAAACGAGTGAATAATGTACTAGGTTTATCTGTAACTTTAGTCCCATTTTCAAGCAGACCAAAACTTTGACTAGATTCATAGCTAGTTTGTTGAGTGTTCAACTCTGTTAGGATCTTTTCTGATGTTTCAGGCAAGAAAGACCTTAATTGAATCGCCGCAATACGAATTGATTCAATTAAGTTATACAAAACAGTTTGTAAGGTATCATGATCTGTTTCATCCTTCGCAAGTACCCAAGGCGTGGTTTCATCAATATATTTATTACAACGTCTTAAAGTATCAATTATTTCTGAAAGTGCATCCGCAACATGAAAGGTTTCCATTTTAGATTCAACTCTTTTAGATAAAGTTGATACCTTGGAAATTAAACTTTCATCAAATTCAGTAGACGCATCTGTTTTATTAACAATACCATCAAAGTATTTATTACTCATGGATAAGGAACGCTTAACCAGGTTCCCTAAGATATTGGCTAAGTCAGTATTAATACGCTCAATAATAGTTTCAAGTGTTAAATGACCATCACGATCATAAGGCATTTCATGAAGCATAATATAACGAACAGCATCCACCCCAAAGACTTCAGCAAGATCATCTGCATAAATAACATTGCCTTTTGATTTACTCATCTTCGCATCACCCACTAATAACCAAGGGTGACCAAAAACTGTCTTAGGTAAAGGTATATCAAGAGCATCTAAGAAAGCTGGCCAATAAATAGTATGGAAACGCATAATATCTTTCCCAACAACATGGACATCAGCAGGCCAATATTTCTTGTATAATTCACCATGATTACCATCTACATCAAAACCAAGCGATGTGACATAGTTCAAAAGCGCATCTAACCAGACATAGATGACATGATTAGCATCAAAGGTTTTAATTCCCCAATCAAAACTAGTTCTAGTAATGGCTAAATCTTGAAGTCCAGGTTTTATAAAGTTATTAACCATTTCTCGCTCACGAAGTTTTGGTTGGATAAAATCAGGATGTTGTTCATAATACTCTTTTAACTTGTCAGTATAATTTGAAAGTTTAAAGAAATATGATTCTTCTTTTTCCTTGTTTACATCTGAATGACATTCAGGACAACGCCCCTCTTCATCAAGCTGAGAATCAGTATAAAATGACTCACAAGAGACACAATACCAGCCTTCATAAATAGATTTATAAACATCACCATTATCCACCATTTTCTTGAAAGATTTCGCAACTTGTTGTTGGTGATAAGGGTCTGTCGTTCTCATAAATTTGTCATATGAAATATTCATAGTATCAAATAACTGTTGAATGATACCAGCTACTTCATCGACATGTTGTTGAGGAGTGACTCCTTTTTCTTGTGCCTTTTGGGCATTCTTTAATCCATGCTCATCAGTACCAGTCTGAAAGAACACATCATAGCCTTGTTCGCGCTTAAATCTAGCAATACTATCAGTTAATACAATTTCATAAACATTCCCAATATGTGGTTTGCCGGAAGTATAAGCGATGGCCGTAGTAATATAATAGGGTTTCTTATTCATGTTAACTCCTTACAGTGCATGACTATTATATCAAAAGAAGTGTTTGTTTGTTAGAATTAAAGTATGAAAAGACTAGAAATCTGTTGTGGCTGCACAGAAGATGTAAAAACAGCCAGTCAATACGACATTGACTCAATTGAATTAAACTCATCCCTCTCATTAGGAGGCCTAACCCCAACCTTAGGCACACTCAAACTTGCCAAAGAGATTACAGACATTCCACTACACTGTATGGTCAGAGCTGTACCTGGTGGATTTGTTTATAACAATGTTGAATTTGAAACAATGGTCCAAGACGCAACCCTTCTTTTAAAAAATGGAGCAGATGCCATTGTCTTTGGTTGCTTAACAAATGATTTAGAAGTAGATGTAAATCAAACAAAAACATTAATCGACTTAGCACATTCTTATAACAGAAAAGCTATTTTCCACATGGCCATCAGCATGGCTAAAGACATACTAGGCTCATATCAGAAATTAATTGATCTAGGCATTGATTTAGTCTTAAGCAAAGGAGATAACAGTGATGCTATTAAAGGATTAGACATGTTAAAGGAAATGAACAAAGTAAATCCAGATAAATTAATGATAGGAGCTGGAATTAATCCTGAAACAGCCCATTTTTTTGAAGAGTTTAAATATCTTCATGCATCATGTAAAAAAGCCGTCGATAGATTAAACGGAAATGATGTTGTAGATTTTGATTATATAGACAAAAATAAAACGCACCGAGTCCATGGTCAGTGCGTTAATCTATTAGTTAAACTGATTAAGTAATAAGTTAGTGTTTGTCCTTTTCCTTCTTTAAGCAATCAGGACAAATACCCTTAAAGAAAGTCATATGTGAATGAATCTTACCACCAAACTCTTTCTCAATCAAAGTATTAAGATTAGCTTGGTATAAGTCATCAATGTCATACATTCTATTACAAACATCACAATGAAAATGGTAATGTCGATCTAAATTAGCATCATAGACATATCCAAAGTCTGGATGTTGAATCCGATTAATAATTTTATTTTCATATAGAAATTTAAGATTACGATACACAGTAGCAACACCTATTGATGTATCCTCTTGTTTTAAAGTTTGGTAGACCTCATCAGCCGTAAGATGACCATGAGCATCTCGAATCACTTCAAGAATTCGATCACGTTGTTTGGTTGTTTTGATACTCATTTTTATCAACTCCTAACTAATAAATAATGATTATCATTGTCACAATTATAGCCTCTTATGGTTGGTTTTTCAATCTTTAGGTCTTAAAAGATCACTTAAGTAAGAGCTAAACATTTGATAGGAACGACGCTGAATGATAGCACCATCTTTAATATAAACAAAATAGAATTCACTGCCATCATAATAATATACATTATTGTTTAAAGTAGATTGATGCACCGGTCCATATCCATTATAGTTTAATGGATTTATTTCAGAATAGAAATGGTCAATAATATATCGATGTGTAGTGAGGATTCTCTCTTTATCATAGTCACTCTCAAAGACATAAGTTCTAAAGTCCCCAAGATAGGGTACGTTCAAAATATTTTCCATCCTTGAAGCACCATTCACCAAACCAACAGCATCTTGACGTGATACATTAAATTCACCCTCAGTACTTAACATTGAATGTTCACTAACTAGTAAGACTTTATCAAATGAATTCAATTCAGGTGTTTGTTTTGTTAGACCAAAGAAGCCCGTAAAGATACTCCCATATATTACAACACCCGCAATAACTGAGATAATCGCATACTGTCTAATCGCTTTATACAAATTGTGGAATCCTCGATTGATAATTCCATCCATAACCAAATAAGAAATTAAACCAAAGACAAAAGGCAGAATAATTGAATTAAAGAAACCTGTATATGGTAAGAAGATTAAATAGATAAAACTAATAAAGAGCCCAAAGATAATCATCGTCACCAAAGGAACAAACCACGGGTTAACAGCCGAATCATCAATATTTTCAATCTTTCGATTAAGATAGAGATGTTGGTTAACAAAATGTAAAACAATCCCTAAAACAACCCAAACAATCACCATAAAGTTAAAGTTTCCACCAATCCAATTAAATAGTGAAATATCAGGTGACAAGAAAGACGCAATATTAGAATCTAAGTAAGTCGATAAACCAAGTAAGCGATCATTAAACAAAGTTGTTATAATCCCAAACATAAAGAATTGTGTTATATGCAAAATCCCAGCATATAATAGTCCATCAAACATTCGCCCACTATTTATAAAGGCAAACTGAGTCAGCCCCACAAAGAATGGTGTATATAAAATCACTTTAAGTAAATGTGTAAAAACGTCTCCAACCTCAAACCAAGTTGGAAACATAATATAACCAACGCCGATCCCTAATAACCACGCAAAAACAAATGGAATTAGAAGTACAAGTAAAGCTTCAATAAAGTGATTTAAAAAGAAATCACGCTTTCTAATAGGCAATGTTTGATAGGTATCCATTTTACTACGATTCATAATGAAGCTAAGTAAGATACACGGAATTACAATCGATAATATAATTAGGATGACAATTGCTGATTGAAAAGGAAACTCCAATGAATAAGAATATGATGCAACTTCAGAAACCAACATGTAACGATTACTTGTATAAAAATTAAGTGGAATTAAATATAAGAAAACAAGACTTAAAACAACAATCAGTTTACGATTTTGTTTCAATAAGAAAGCTAAGTAACGACTGTTAATTCGAGAGTCGAATATTTTATTCATATTTCTCCACCTCTACTTTCTTCAAATACAATTCTTGAATAGGTAAATCTAATTGATAAACAAGAGCTGGATGTAAATCCTTTAACTGTTGTTTTAACTCATCTAAAGAAGAATCAACAATTAGATTATAAACACGCCCCTCTTTTTCATAATCAAGTGGGTTCAGTGACTGAATTGACTCAAGTGGTACATCATAATTAAATCCCACCTGTACCTTAATAAATGGATGATTAGCCTCTTCATCTGATTCACGATTATGAATCCGATTATTCTCTAGGATAACCATTTCATCACATAGATGTTCAAGCTCATGAACATTATGACTAGAAATTATAATTGAACGATTTTGATCAATAAACTCTTCCTTTAGAAACTTCGTTAAATCAATCCGAATATAAGGATCCAAACCATCATATGACTCATCAAGCAGTAATAGTTTAGGTTTTAAACTTAGAACTAAGATAAGTGATGCTTGACGCTTCAATCCCTTCGAAGCACGATTAAGTGGTTTATGTTCATCAAAAGAAAACAACTCAATCAGTTGGCGATAAATCTTCTTATCAAATTGAGGATAAAAGATTTGGTAGAACTCAGACAATTGAATTAAATTAGACTGTCTTAATTCAAAAGGATAATCAGAAAGTAAAATGACATCCCGCTTCACATTAGGATTGTCCTGTACATTGATTCCTTCTAATGATATTTGACCTTGATCTATTTCATAGACACCAGAAACACAGCGCAGCAAAGTAGATTTTCCTGCACCATTCTTTCCAATCAATCCATAGATAGCACCGGGCTTAATATGCCAGCTGATATCTTTTAGGATTTGGTTATCTTGAAAAGACTTAGAGACATTTTTAATTTGTAGCATAAGGCCTCCTGGTATTTATTATACACATAATCAACTGTTAAGTATGTTACAATTTAGTCATAAAGGAGCTTTTTATGGACTATAAACAGAAATTAGTAAAACAAATAAAAGACGAATTAGTCTTTCAAAAGATGGAAAATGAGACAGGCACTGAAGAATACAATCAAGCGAGTGAATACCACACAAGTTTAATCTCAAGCTTAAACATCCTTGCCGACAAGTATCCAAACTTTATCGATATCTTATTGAAACAGCATATTGATGAAGAAGAAAAAATATTCGGTGATGATACCTCGCAATTTGATTTAACACAATATGAGAAAGGGCGCATCTATTCACTTGTTCGTTGTCGTCATATGATTAGAATCGCAAAGGAAGAATCTGGAATATGAAACCAGAGATTCCAGTAGGAACAGTCTTCACAAAAGAAATGGTCGTCAAAGAAGAACACCTCGCAACCACCTTTGGTTCGGGACGAGTTAAGGTCTTCTCAACACCGTATATGGTCGCTTTTGTTGAAGGTACATGCAATGAAGGTATGATGGGGTACCATGATGATACCCACGCATCCGTTGGAGCGGTTGTCAATATTAACCACTTAAGGCCAACCCCCTTGGGGATGAAAGTTCGCTGTGAAGCAGTTTACATGGGTCAAGATGAAAAGAATCTGTATACCTTTGAAGCCAAAGTATTTGATGAAAAAGAACTTGTCGGAACATGTCTTCATAAGCGTGGCTTCATCCATATAGAAAAGTTTACATCCAAAGCATATTCTAAGAAAGCAGAGTAAAGACTGCTTTTTTTAAGCATATGAAATAGGAATATTGTGGATTTGTTTTATAATGTGTTAAAATAGTGTGCACGCGAAAGGAGGAAGACAATGGTCGATGTAATTGTCGTTGGTGGTGGACATGGTGGTGCAGAAGCAGCCCTAGCCACAGCCCGTTTAGGATTTAAAACCGTTTTATATACGCTATCAATTAAAACCATCGCAATGATGCCTTGTAATCCTTCAATAGGAGGACCAGCCAAGGGTATCGTCGTCAGAGAAATTGAAGCCCTAGGTGGTGCCATGGGAGAGATTGCCGATAAAACGTCACTACAAATAAAAATGTTGAATTCTTCAAAAGGACCAGGGGTCCAATGCTTAAGAGTTCAATCAGATAAAGATGCCTATTCTAAGGCAATGCAGGAACATTTATTAGCTCAAGTTAATCTTGAAATAAAAGAAGACATGATTAGTGGCATTGAAGTCAAAGATAACAAGATTGTTGGAGTTGTAACCTCAAATGGTTATGTCGCCAAAGCCAAGATTGTTATTTTAACCACGGGAACCTATATGGCATCAAAAACAATGATCTCAGATATTGTTGTCAGTGAAGGCCCTGATCATCAACCAACAACAAGCTCACTTTCTGAATCATTAAAGAAAGCAGGCTTAGAATTATTCAGATTAAAAACAGGAACACCGCCTCGCTTAAAAAGAGAAACCATTGATTTTTCTAAAACATTGATTCAGCCAGGTGATTCAGTTCCAATGAGTTTTTCACGCTTTAGTGATCAAGAAGCATTAATCAAAGATCAATACCCATGTTATTTAACATACACAAATGATGAAACCCATCAAATAATCAACAAGAACATTCATTTAAGCTCAATGTTCTCAGGAGTTGTGACAGGGGTTGGCGCACGTTACTGTCCATCCATTGAGGATAAGGTGGTTCGCTTTGCTGATAAAGAAAGACATCAGTTATTCTTAGAACCAGAAAATGCTGAATATGAATCAATTTATGCTCAAGGATTATCTTCATCATTACCGAAACATGTTCAAGAACAAATTCTAAAAACTATTCCAGGCTTAGAAAATGCTGAAATAATAAAATATGGTTATGCGATTGAGTATGATGCGATAAACCCATTATTACTCCACCCATCACTTGAATCCAGAGTAATAGAAAATCTATTTACAGCTGGACAAATAAATGGAACATCAGGATATGAAGAAGCAGCTGGTCAAGGATTAATTGCTGGCATCAATGCAGCTCGTAAATTACAAGGAAAAGATCCAATTATTCTAAGACGTGATCAAGCCTATATCGGCGTCATGATTGATGACTTAGTCACAAAGGGAACCAATGAGCCTTATCGCTTACTTACATCAAGAAGTGAATATCGTTTATTAACACGACATGACAATAGTTATCGACGTTTGTCCAAACTGGGTTATGAGGTTGGATTATTAGCGGAAGATAAATACAAATCCATTGAAGAAATGTTAGATTCAGTTGATGAATTAATAGAATTAACGAAGTCTATTCATTTAGATAAACAATCACCACTTCATTTATACCTACAAGAATTAGGCTATGAAAACAATGATGGAGCGCTTCTGATTGATATAATCCGAAGACCTCGAGTTGAATTAAAAACGATTACCCAATTATTGAATCTTGATTTTAGCGATGAAGTTATTAAACAAGCTGAAGTTGAAATAAAATATGAAGGATATATTGAAAAAGCACAAAAAGATGCCGACAAACTTCATGCCATGGAAAATGTGAGAATATTTGAAACAATCAATTATGATGATGTTAACCACTTGGCCATTGAAGCACGCCAAAAACTAGACAAAGTTAGACCTATTACCTTGGGTCAAGCTTCACGAATTTCAGGTGTTAATCCAGCTGATATTGGAGTGCTTGCTATGTATCTTGAAACAGCTAAAAGAAAGAGAGAAAATTGATTTCTCTCTTTTTTGTCTCTATATCCCCAATAAATCTGTATCGATGTTTTCATCTTGATAATACTGAGCCTGAGCGGTCCATAACTCTTGGTATTTACCCTCTTGATTTACTAATGTGTCATGAGAACCTTGTTGAACAATGCGACCCTCATCAAAAACTAGAATTTCATCACTAAATCGACATGATGATAAACGGTGTGAAATAATAAGTGATGTTTTACCCTGTGTCATTTCATTAAATTGTTGATAGATTTCAAACTCACTAATCGGATCTAAAGCAGCCGTTGGCTCATCTAGAATAAAGATTGAACCATTATTATATAAAGCTCGCGCAATTGCGAGTTTCTGTTTCTCGCCACCAGATAAACTAATGCCATTTTTATCAAATTCGGTATTTAAAGAGGTATCTAAGCCCTTCTCTAATTGTTGATAGCGCTCATAGAAACCAACCTCTTTAAATATTTCAATGACTCTTTCTATATCAACATCAGATGCAGCCGCAACAGTCTCACCTAATTTAAAACTGAATAAATCAAAATCTTGGAAAACAACATTAAATAAAGAAAAGTATTGTTGACTATCATACTTATCAGCCGAAATACCATTTAAAAGAACTTCACCATTCTGTGGATCATAGAGTCTAGTCAGAAGTTTAATGAATGTCGTTTTACCACTTCCATTTTCGCCAACAATGGCATATACTTTTCCAACTTCAAAGTCAATATTAATATCCTTAAGCACAACTTTATCGGTTTTAGGATACATAAAACTTAAGTCTTTAACGCTAAGGGCATAATTATTATCAAGTCGCTTCTCAACAGGGATACTTCCAATTTGAGTTTGATTTGGTAAGTCCATATATTCATAATGATACTCTAAGCCAGCACTACTAGAAAACATCATAGTTAGTTTTTCAATGAATTGTGGCATTACATTTATCAATAAAGTTAAAGCTGCACCACCAGACACAATATAACCAATGCCTAAGTTCCCATGCATTACTTTTAAACCTAGAAATAAATATAAGCATAACAGTAAAACCATACTAGCAACTAAAACGGTATATTGAATTGTGCCAAAAACTTTTAACATATTGTACAGCATTTTGTTAAGCGGACTATCAGATGAACGAACACTGTCTAGAGATTTTGAAATCTTCTCTTTTTGATTATAAAGTCTCACTTCTTTATGAGGCTCTGCCTTAAAAAGAATATTCGAAACATAATTAAATAAACTATTTGCGTGATTAATTTCATGAAACATTTCAGTTATTTTCTTGTTTTGTTTTTGGCTGACAATTGAAGGAAGAACTGTAAAAATAATGAGTAGAACAATAAAAGCCACAAAGAAGTAAGGTGAATCATAGACTGAGTTGGACTTAGTTGTAAAAATCGGAATTAAAATAAGAATTGAAATTATAATCGTAGTCACATTAAAGAGTATGTCACGCATATCATAAATAAGTCGCTCTATAGTAGGTGATCCACCAAAGCCAATAATAGTTAAACGCCTTCTCATTTCTTTAATGTCGGGATCTTCAGCATATTGAAATTCCATCTTGGTCATCTTGAGATTTCGCTTGAGTTCTAATTGTTTAATAACATTACTCACTTCATGAGTGAATAAATAACTAAATAACCCCCCCACAACCTGGCTAACAAAGACAATAATCAATGATAGGATAATAAAACCAATAACTGAGTTAATGTCCCTAGAGGAAGTAATCTCATTTAGAATTGCTTGAGAGAAATAGATTGAAATCAAAGGTGCTATAGCACTAAAGAAACCAGCCAAAATACTAATAATAGTCAGCCGTTTGTAATCACTAAAGATTTCTTTATAGGCTCTTAAAAACACTTTATTCATGGGTGACTCCTTCCTTATAATAGTATGTTTGTTTTTCATACATCTCATAATACTTTTGTTTAAGATTGAGTAGTTCTTGATGTGTCCCATCTTCAACTATGCGACCATGTTCAAGGAATAAAATACGATCACAAAACTGAGTTGTGGCTAGTCTATGAGTCACAAAGACAGAGATTTTATTGAGAGAGTTTTCATAATATTGTTGATACACCTAACTCTCAGCCAAAGGATCAAGTGCTGATGTCGGTTCATCTAAGATTAAAATCGGCGCATCTTTATAAAAGGCTTGAGCCATTTTAAGTTTTTGATTCTGTCCACCAGAAAGTGTTAATCCTTCAGAATGAACATCTTTAACTAAAAGTGAGTCTTCCTTATTAGGAAAGCTTTCTACCGTATCTTTAAAATTAGCCTTGGCTAAGGTTTCCTCAAATTTTTCTTGATCAAAGGGTGAGTCTTGGGTAATTGTTTCTTTAATTGAAATTGGTAAGGTATAAGAATCCTGAAAGACAACTGAGAAGAGTTTGTAGTAATCTTTAACATTAAAACTCTGATTGTCTTTGTTATTAATTAATATTTGCCCAGATTCAGGCTTATAGAGATTACATAGAAGTTTAATCAATGTTGTTTTACCAGCCCCATTTAGTCCGACTAAGGCAATTTTCTCATTCTTATTAATTTTCAGATTGAAATTATCAAATATTTTTTTGTCAGCCTTAGGATAACCAAACACAACATTCTTAAACTCTATTGTTTCAATATTTTCAGGAACTGGTTGGGTTGATGTATGGTTAAAAATGAGTGGATAGTTTTCAAAATCAATAAGATTAGAAACATCTTCACTGTTATCAATTAAATCAAACACAAGATTAACAAAATCAGAAGAGTTACTTGCGATTGTGGTGATTGCTCCAATAAAGAAAGTTACCTCACCAATACTTATTTGATTTTGTAAGAATTGTTGCAATAAGATCCAATACCCAAATCCTTGCAGTAACAAAATGAATCCAGCACTAATGACTTGTCCGCCAAAATTAAACATGAGACGTTTAAAGGTTAGACGACGAATATTAGTTATCACATGATTGAAGATGTCACTAAACCATGGATTAACATTGAATAGTCGAATATCTTTGGCAAGTGCGAAGTTTGATGATACTCGATCGATATAGTTAAGTTGACCAATGTATTGAGCTCTTTCTTTTCGAGTACTGTTGACATATCGTTGTTGAAAACTACGATAGATGATAACAACGATTAATAATAAGACGATTAATATTATAAACGATGCATTAATCACACTTAATAAACTTCCAAATAAAACAATCTGAATTGTTACTCTTAAGAATTTAGATAGATTTTGAGGAAAAATTTGAAAAAGTGAACTATCCCCGTTTACACAATAAAAGGCTTTTTCTTGAGCTTCTTTATATGAGTCAGTTTCAACGAGTTGGTAATCAATGTCGGAAATTTGAGAAGATAAATCATAGAGGCGTCTCCCTCTAAAATACTGTTGATTTATTGCGGTTTCGATATTAATTCTTATTAAGAGAAACTTAAAAAGCCCTAATAAACTAACTAAAACAGTGGTTGTTATAACAAATTGTTGAATATCCACTTTCTGCGCATCCATAGTTACGACCGACTGAGTTAAAAACAAACCAATTGTTTTAATGATAACGCCTGTGAGAACTTCAAAAAGCACTAAAAAAAGATATGATTTTTTATGCTTCGTCATTTGTTTTAATATGTAAACCATGTTGCTAAAGAATTTTTTCATATCTTAGTTATACCAAAAATAAAAAGAGTAAACTTAATTTGTCACCAATGGTTCATTTTTGAGCGTGAGTGGTAATGTTATCTCACTCGCAAAAACTCCTTCTTCTGAAGCGCGATGGATATGACCTTCATACTTAGAAACTATTTGATTGATTCGATTAATACCCAAGCCATGTTCAGTACCTATTTTAGTGCTCATAAAGTTCTCTATTTTGCCAGTGGTGCTATTGGTACATGAGATATATAGATTTCCTTTTATAGGAGCAATAGATAATCTAATAAAAGGTTGAGAGCATTTGAGATCTCCTTCATAAGCATTGCTTAATAAGTTTCCAATTAAAATACCTAAGTCTAAATGGCTAAACGGGATTTCTGAAGGAATAATTGCTTTAGCATCTAATTGTATACCATTATTTTTAGCAAGAGAAAGCTTTGAATTAATCACCGCATCAATTGCGACATTGCCACTTTGAACAATTGTGTCGACTGGATTAAGTTCATGCTCCATTTGATTAAGATAATCACTTAGTTCATCAATCTGATTAAAATGTAAATGTGTTTTTAAGACCTGTAGCTGATTTTTATAATCATGACGAATGCCTCGCATATTACGATAAATCGATTCAACTTCCTGTACATGCTGATCAATGACTCGCGAAAAATACTGCTCATTATTCTTCATCGACTTTATTCTAAAGAATAAATATAAAATAATAAGAAGTAATAAAAGTACCACAGCATAGATCATAGACTGTACTCCTTTTGTCGATAGTGCGACACAAATTTATCTAAGACGAGTTTCTGATTACGTCTTGAGACAAAGACAATGTCTTGATTATCCATGACAACATGATCCCTATTTTCTTGATACACATGATCAATATTTATCCAAAATGAGCGATGGCATTGAACAAAACTATCAGGTAACAGCTGACCAATATTCGAGAGTGATTCTTTTGTTTCTATTTGTTTGTTTTCAAGATGGAATAAACAGGAATGGCCTTGAGCTTCGATATATATATAATAGAGTTTGTTTGTAGTTTTTGGTTATCAATTAAGAGATGGTAATCAGTTTCAATAACCAAAGAAGATAGATTGTTTAAAACAGCCTCTAATCTTTCTAATGACACTGGTTTTAAAATGTAGTCAAAGGCTTGAACTTCATAGCCTTTGATTGCGTATTGAGAATAAGCGGTAATAAAAATGATTGGGATGGTAGTATTAATAGTTCTTATTTTCTTGGCGATTTGTAAGCCGTCCATAATTGGCATTTCAACGTCCAAAAAGATGCAATCAGCATCTTGATGATCTTCTAATTCAAAGAAGAAATCTTTGTAGCCAGAAAAGTAAAAAGCGTTTATATCAAAAGAGCTCTGATCAAACAAATTTTGAAGACTCTTATGCTGAAGATGTTCATCATCTACGACGAGGATTTTCATTTTTCTAAAACCAAGATGTATTGGAATGAGTCTGTCGGATTAAAGCCATCTCCTTGATAACTTCCATATTCATTTATAATTTTAAATTTGTATTTAGAGGCTGCTTCTCTAATTTGTTGAGGTGAAAAAGGATACAACTCAACTGAACTATGATACTGAATCTTAGAAATAGTTAGAATATTCTTAAAATGAAGTTTGGAGTCATTACCTTCATACCTTCTTTCAAGTGATATCCGTTTATTGTGATTGTACAAAGTAGGTAATTGATTGATGTCTTGTTTTAAAATTTTATGGTAATTAACAACTTGAATAAGCAATTGACCACTATCAGTTAAGAGTGCCTTTGTGTCTTTAAAGAAAGCGTCAAGTGCTTCTAAACTTTCTAAATGAGCGAGTGTATTACCAACACAGGTAATTGCATCAAACTTTTCTGACACTGTGTTTAAATGAACCATATCCATTTGCCAGACATGTAAGTTTTTATTAAGTGCGATTGTGATCATTTTCTCGTCTAAATCAAATCCAGCAGCTCTAAGGTTATGCCCTTGAGCAAGTTTAACGAGTTCACCAGTTGCACAGCCAATATCTAAGAGTGATTCTTTAGAAGCAATAAATGCTTCAATAAAGTCTTTTTTAACTGAAATTAATGGGAATATTTGATCATACACAGCCGAAAATCTTGTGTAAAAGTGTTGGTACAATGTTAGTTTCATATCTTGATGGATGATACCCGCCTCTAAGTAAGTATCACCAAAAGGTTCATAGCCTGCATTTGTATAAAAATTTATCGCATGATGTTGGGCTTGGATAACAACACTTTCGACTTTTTTGGAATAGTAATATGAATGGATGTTTCTTAGAAACTTAAGCCCTATCCCCTGATGTCTTAAAAGAGAATGGACAGCAAATCGTCCTAGTTGAATTGTGTGTTCATCTATTTTTATACAGCGACATGTTCCAATGACAACGTCTTCTTTTATGACAAGACCAAAATGATCAACCGATGGATTACCTAAAACGTCGTACTGATCTTGTTCAATGGATGGGTCTACTCCTTGTTCCTTTACAAATATTTGATGCCTTAAGTCTAGAACTTTCTCGAATAGATTTTGATTGTCAACGATGATTGTTTTCATAAATATAGGATACCATAAAAGCTTTTCAAATAGTTGTCAGTTTAGTGTATAATGGGCATATGACTTTAGAAAAACTAAAAGAACTCCATCAACTGAACTCGCACCAAATATCACAATATCATGACTATGCTAATGTCTTAATAGAACAGAACAAAGTAATGAACTTAACAGCAATTACTGAGTTTGATGACATTATAGAGAAGCATTTTCACGATTCTTTACTAATTAATGAGCTAATTTCAGAGGCTTATTCTTTTTGTGATGTCGGCAGTGGGGCCGGTTTTCCTGGCTTAGTTTTGGCGATTAAAAATCCAGATAAGCACTTTACATTAGTCGAACCTACGAAAAAGCGTTGTAACTTTTTAAATGATATCATTGACTTATTAAAGTTAGAAAATGTGACCATTATAAACGAAAGAGCAGAAGACACTGTTAAAGTGCATCGTGAAAGATTTGATGTGGTAAGTGCCAGAGCAGTTGCTAATATGCTCATGTTGAGTGAGCTTTGTTTGCCACTGGTTAAGGTGGATGGTTTATTTATTGCGATGAAGGGTCAAAAAGGTTTAGAAGAGTTGGAAGATGCTTCTTTTGCCCTTAAAATTCTTGGAGGAAAAGTTATTAGCACTGAGTTGAGTATGTTAAGCGATGAGAGTTTAAGGTATAATATAGTCATTCAAAAGATTGACAAAACACCAAGGAAATATCCAAGAAGTTTTGGACAAATTAAGAGAAAACCATTAGGAAATAGGAAGGGCGGCTAAGATGGGGAAGATTATAGCAATCGCAAACCAAAAAGGTGGCGTGGGCAAAACAACAACAAGTATCAATTTAGCGGCTGGGATGGCCTATTTACATAAGAAAATCTTATTAATAGATTTAGATCCTCAGGGCAACGCAACTCAAGGGTCAGGGACACAGAGAGAACAAATCGATTATTCAACGTATGATCTTTTATTAGGAGAGCAGAGTGTTGATGAGGTTAAGATAAGTTTAAAACTACCACCCATGGATATTATTCCGTCAACCATAGAATTAGCGGGTGCAGATTTAGAAATGTCACGAATTGAGGAAGGTCGAGAAAAACAATTAAAGAATAAACTAGAAGTTGTGAAAGATGATTACGATTTTATTATTATTGATTGTCCACCATCATTAGGTTTATTAAATACGAATGCTTTAACAGCAGCTGACTCAGTAATTATTCCAGTTCAAAGTGAATATTATGCATTAGAAGGATTAACTCAAATCTTATCCACAATTCGTTTGGTTCAACGTTTATTTAATCCAGGTTTGCGAATTGAGGGTGTGTTACTGACTATGTTTGATGTTCGCAATAATTTAAGTTTAGAAGTTCAACAAGAAGTTCGTAAGTATTTAAAAGAAAAAGTGTATAAGACAAGTATTCCTCGAAATGTAAAATTATCAGAGGCACCTTCTTCTGGTAAGAGTATATTCGAGTATGATATTGATGCTTCTGGAGCCAAAGCCTATGCTGCTTTAGCTAAGGAAGTCATTCGACAAAATGAAGGGTAAGAAAAGGAGGGTATCATGGCAAGAAGAGATAGAAAACTTGGAAAAGGATTAAGTGCTATTTTTGGTGATGAAGCTCAAAATATTCTTGATGAGATTCAACAAGGTGAATCAAATCAATTTGTGAGTGATAAAAAAGCAATTAAACTAAATGAAATCGTGGTGAATCCTTATCAACCTCGTCGTGATTTTGATCAAGATAAACTTCAAGAATTAAGTGATTCAATAGTTCAACATGGTGTCTTAACTCCAGTCTTAGTTCGTAAAGCAATTCATGGTTATGAATTAATTGCGGGTGAGAGACGTTTAAGAGCATCCAAGCTTGCGAATGTAGAAGAAATTCCAGCGATTGTTGTTGATTTTGATGATGAACAAATGATGGAAGTATCACTGATTGAGAATATTCAGCGTGAAGACTTAAATGTAATTGAGGAAGCAGCTGCTTATCGTAATTTAATCGATCGATTTGGGTATACTCAAGAAGATGTTGCTCGAAGAATGAACAAATCTCGCTCACATATTACTAATTTGTTAAGATTACTGACTCTTCCTGAAACAGTGATTAAAATGGTTGAAGCAGGTGACTTATCGATGGGTCATGTTCGACCATTAGTAACAATCAAGGATGAAGATGAATTAATAAAAATGGCTCGTAAAGCCAAGTCTGAGAATTTATCAGTTCGGCAGGTTGAGGCGATGCTTAAAGAGAAACCTTCGACCAAAATTAAGATTAATCGACAACCGCGTAGTGAGTATAAGTATCCAATTGAATTATTAGAAAACAAACTCCAAACAAAGGCGACAATTCAAAATAAGAAAATTATCTTAGAGTTTACGGATACAGATGATTTGAATCGTTTATTAGAACTTATGGGAGTCTTAGAAGATATTTAAAAAGAATTAAAGATGATTTGTATAAATTAATGAATCATCTTTTTATTAGAACTAGAAAGAGGTAAATATGAATAGAAAAGCATTATTTATTGATATTGATGGAACTTTAGTATCATATGAAAATCGTTTACCAAAGAGTGCCAAACTCGCAATCTTTAAAGCTCGTCAAAAGGGACACCTTGTTATCTTTAACACTGGTCGGTCTAAAGCAGAATTAACAACGGATATTTTAGATATTGGATTTGATGGGTTAGTCTTGGGGAATGGTAACTATGTTGAAGTTCATGATGATGTTATCTATTTTGAACCAATGAGTTTAGATGTGGAAAAGAAAGTGGTGGATTGGTTACATTCACGGCAACTAGAATTCTATTTAGAATCTAATAATGGATTATTTGCGAGTGAGAACTTTAGGGAAAAATCAAAGCCAGTCTTAGAAAAATATATGGGAACAAAAAATATTACAGTGTCTGAAAATTTTGGTACAGGCGATATATTTCCACAGATGATTTACGATGGAGAATTATATAGAGAAGATGTTAACAAAATAAGTTTCATTTTAGACTCATATCAAGATCATCTTGACTCCAAACTTGAGTTTCCTCAATTAGAAGCTAATACATGGGGTGGTGCAGGAGAACTAGCATTATTTGGAGACTTGGGTGTTAAGGATATAAACAAACGTTTCGCAATCGAAAAAGTTTTAAAGCATTTAGAAATTGATATCAAAGATACGGTTGCCTTTGGTGATGCTAAGATTGACATTCCTATGCTTGAAATATGTCATATAGGCGTCGCAATGGGCAATGGTGGTGATGAAATAAAGGCTATCGCAGATTTTGTTACTGATTCTGTTGAAGACGATGGTTTATATAAAGCATTTGAAAAAATGAATCTAATCTAGAAAGGTTTCTAAAAAATTAAAGCAAGGTTATCATTATTTATTGATAGCCTTTTTTTGTGATAAGATAGAGACATATTGAAGGGATGAATAGTAGATTGAAATCACCACAAATAGGCTCTGACTTAATACCAGGACTTCGAATTATTAAAACAGTGCTTGCTGTTTTTATTTGTTTAGTTGTCTTTTTTATTTTTAAATATTACAACCCAGTCTATGCACTGATTAGTTGTGTATTATTAATGAGGACATCAGTCGATGAGTCATTTAGAGCAGGTAAAGATAGAACCATAGGAACCATCATTGGTGGAACGGTAGCGATTGGTACATTAGAATTTATGGATCTCATTAATGTAAATATTGAGTCACTACCTGCCACAGCATTTGTTGCGGGTGCGGTCTTTATTGTTTTGATGATAACGAAGATCTTTAATTTTAGTTCATATGTTGGCTCAATGGCGAGTGTTGTTTTATTAATTGCGATGATTTCATATGGACATGCTGGTGATAATCCATTTGTTTATATCAGCGTTCGAGTTATTGAAACAGTTATTGGGATTTTTATTGCAGTGATGGTCAATCGTTACGTTAATCCAAATTTCAAGAGAATGAATTAGGGAGAATAATATTATGAAAAAACATGTAGTTGTGATTGGCTCAGGACCTGGTGGTTATGTAGCAGCCATTCGCTTAAGTCAATTAGGAGCAGATGTAACTGTAATTGAGAAGGAAAATATTGGTGGGATTTGTTTAAATGAAGGGTGCATCCCATCAAAAGCATTAATTGAGGCTGGACATTTTTATCAAAAAACTCAATCCCGCAATCCATATGGTGTTAAAACTGAGAATGTAACATTAAACTTTTCAGATACACAAAGATGGAAAGACAAGCGAATTGTTTATAAGCTGACACGCGGAATTGAAATGTTGCTTCAAAAGCATAGCATAAATATAATTCGTGGACAGGCAACTTTTAAGGATAACAATACGATAGTTGTAGGTGATGATGAACTTTCATTTGATGCGTGTGTCATTTCGACTGGATCCTCTCCAATATTATTGAAGAATATTGAAATGAGTGATAGTGTTGTTGATTCTAAAGGAGCACTGAATTTCACTGAAGTTCCAAACTCACTAATTGTTGTGGGTGGTGGTTACATTGGGAGTGAACTGGCGAGTGCTTACACGAATCTTGGATCAAATGTAACAATTGTTGAAGCAGCGGATGATATCTTAGTTAATTTTGACGAAGAAATGGTTGCATTAGTAAAGAAAAACTTTAGAAGTAGAAAAACAAAGATTATGACTAATACCTATGTTAAAGGTGTTAAAGAAAATAAGAACTCATTAGAAATCACGCTTGAATCGAATGGTGAGGAATCAACTTTAATGGCTGATAAAGTACTTTTAGCAATTGGGCGCAGACCTAATTCTCAAAGCCTTAACTTGGAAAACACCACCATCAAAGTTGATGAAAAAGGGTTTATTTTAACGAATGAGTTTGGCCAAACAGCTAATGAAAAAGTGTATGCGATTGGTGATGTGATTCATGGTTTAGCACTAGCTCATAAAGCAAGCTATGAAGCAAAATTAGTGGCTGATAATATTATTAATGATGCAAAGAGAAACATACGCAAGGAAAATATCGTTGCTATTGCTTTTACTGATCCAGAAGCAGCAAGTGTTGGTATTGAATTAAAAGATGTGACGGATAATCATAGTGTTAAAACATTTGATTATGCTGCCAATGGTCGTAGTTTAACCATGGATGAATCATCAGGCTTTATTCGTTTAATTTCTTTAGACAATGTATTAGTCGGGGCTCAAATTGTGGGTCATAATGCATCTGAATTAATTGCTGAATGTGCATTAGCAATTGAAAATAAACTTACATTAAAACAAATTGTTGAGACGATTCATGCTCATCCAACTCAGAATGAAATGATTATGGATGTAGTTGAGGATATGTTGGGTTACCCAATTCATGGATAAAAAAGAGATAGGATTTACTCCTATCTCTATAAATTTTTAAAATCATCGCTCCAGGTGATTTTTTCATTTGTCACAGAGCCTTCAACTATTTTAATTCGTGCATTTCCTATTAGTTCTACTGCTTGTGTATCATCTGTAACATTGAGACCTAGTTCATTAATTTTGCTGTATGCATCTAATAGTATTTGAGTTTTAAATGCTTGAGGTGTTTGAGCACCCATAAGTTTATCTCGATCAATGGTTGTTTTAACATAGCCATCTTCAACAACTTTGACAGTGTTTTTCATTTTAACGGCTAATAAGACAGCATCCTCATTGATGATGGCGTCTAATATTTTATCTATAAGTGATAATTCAATAAATGGTCGATTGCCATCATGAACTAAGACTATGTCCTCTTTAACGACTTGAAGACCATTGTAAACTGAGTCTTGTCGACGCGCACCACCTAGGACATGTTCAATTTTATCGCCTGTGTATTCATTGGTGATGAGATCGTAATCTTCACGTGAACAGACTAGAATAATCTGAGTGCAGCGATCATCCTTATTAAAAAACTCTAAGGTTTTCCCTAGAATAGTATTCTGGTGTTTGTTCATGTAAAACAAGACTTTGTTATATCCAAGTCCTGCACGCAGACCTTTACCAGCTGCGACGACTAAGGCTGTGTATTTCATTTCTAGTTTGTTTCTTCTATAACAGAAATAATACGGTTATTCATGGTTGATCCGGATACGATTTTAATTTTTGTGTCACTTGTTAATTCTACCGCTTGGGTATCTTCCATGACTTCAATTTGTTTTTCAAATATTTTTACATATGCATTTATAATAAGGTTTGTATCAAAGGCTTGTGGTGTTTGAGTAATTACTAAGTTATTTCGATCAATTGTTTTTTCAACATAATCATCATTCACCATTTTTATCGTATCAGCAACCTTTATGGCTAGTGTTGCTGCTTTTTCTTGTTTCATTGTTTCTAGTAAACGGTCAATACTATCTAAATCAACCCAGGGTCTGGCTCCATCATGGATTAGGACAATGTCTTCTTTAGCAGCCATTAAACCTAAGAAGACAGATTCTTGCCGAGTTGGTCCGCCATTGACATGGACTATTTTTTCATGAGTATGCCCTAAGACTACAGATTTCATATCCTTAGGGTTAGTAATTATTATGACCTGAGCACATCTTGGGTCATTTAAAAAGAGCTGTGTTGATTTTTCTAACACAGTCATGTGATATTTTTTAAGAACTTTAAACATTTTATTATATGACTGGCCTTTGGTAATACCTTTTCCAGCAGCAACAATTAATGCAGAATATCTCATAGCTCACCTAACTTTCTTAAACTTGTCATTAAGTATAACATATAATGACAAATCTTTTATGGGCAATTTTATTATACTTGATAATAGGCTTATATTCTATTATCTCGTTAATAGTTAGTAAAATTATCAATTCTTAACAAAATCATTAAATTAATATGTTATGATTCACTTAAGAATAGATTGGGGGTAAAAGTATGATGAAGATAAAAGAGATTAAAGAGTATAAAGAACTAGATATCCTAGAGCTTTATCACGCTGTGGGCTGGACTAATTACACAGACAAACCAAGTATGTTGAAACAATCCTTTAAAAATTCATTGTTTGTTTTGGGGGCTTATGATGAAGAACAATTGGTTGGGTTAATAAGAGTTGTTGGAGATGGGCACTCAATTATCTATATCCAAGACATTTTAGTGCTGCCAAACTATCAACGGCAAGGCTTGGGTAGAATTTTAATTAATCGAGTCTTAGAGAAGTTTAATCATGTGTACCAAAAAGTACTAATGACAGATAATCAAGAGAAAGTGAATGCCTTCTATACGAGTTTGGGCTTTAAGCGTACTCATGATCTGGACTTAGTTACTTTTATTCATAGAACAATCTAAAATATAGGAGGAGAAGTTCATGAAGATTTTTATTGATACTGCCAACCTTGATGAAATACGCGATGTACATTCATGGGGAATTCTGGATGGAGTGACAACTAATCCGAGCTTAATAGCTAAAGAAGGTCGTAACTTTGAAGAAGTGATTAAAGAGATTACTGATATTGTTGATGGGCCAATCTCAGCTGAGGTTGTTTCTTTAGAAGCCAAGGGAATGGTTGAAGAAGCTTTACCTCTTAGTAAAATTCATCCAAATGTCATTATTAAATTACCAATGACTAAAGAAGGATTAAAAGCTTGTAAAGAACTAACCATGCAAAAAATTAAAACAAATGTCACATTAGTCTTTAGTGCTAATCAAGCATTATTAGCAGCCAAGGCTGGAGCTACATACATCTCACCATTCTTAGGTAGATTAGATGATATTGGCCATGATGGTATGAATCTAATTCAAGAGTGTGTTGAAATACTAGAATACTATGGGTATGAGAGCGAAATTATTGCGGCTAGTATTCGCCATCCACTCCATGTTACACAGGCTGCTTTAGCGGGTAGCCATGTCGCAACAATCCCTTATAAAGTGCTTACCCAAATGTTGAAACATCCACTTACCGATTCAGGTATTGAGCGCTTCTTAGCAGATTGGGAATCTGTAAAAGATAAATAGAGTTTAGATTTTGGGCAGATTCGCTGCCCTTTTTTGTTGGTGACAATTATTAGGATATGTTGTAAAATAATCTAATCTAGTCAAATTAGATTATGAGGAGGATATTATGTTTGAGAGAATAAAAAACATGACAGTGAAAGTCGTTGTAGGGGTTGTTTTAGTCGTGTTAGTTGCTGTTCTGGCATTTAGTTCAATGTTTACTGTACAAACAGGTGAAGTAGCGGTACTAAAAAGATTTGGAAAAGTGACATCCGTTAAAGGAGAAGGTTTAAACTATAAGATTCCATTTATTGATACGAGTGAAATTATAACAATAAGGGAACAAACGATTCGATTTGGTCATAATGAAGAATTCTCACCAATCTCTGCATCAACTCGCGATATGCAAACAGTAGAAATTGAATTAACAGTATCTGATATTGTGAATGATCCAATGAAATTGTATACAAGTTTTACTGGTAATCATGTTAACTCATTATTAGTGCCAAGAATTCGAGATGCAGTTCAATCAAATGTTGCCAAATACTCAATTGAACAATTTGTTGCCCAAAGAGCTGAACTGGCAACTAATATTTTTGATGAACTTAAAACAGAGTTAGACCCATATGGATTAACATTAACTAATGTTTCAATTACAAACCATGACTTTAGTGACTCCTATGAAGCAGCGGTAGAAGCTAAGAAAGTTGCTGAACAAGAAGTAGAAACAGAAAAACAAAAACAAGAAAAAAAGGTAGTTGAAGCTGAATCAGCTGTTAGACTAGCAGAACTTGAAATTGAAAAGAAACGACTTCAAGCTCAGGCTAACAAAATTGAAACAGAAAGTTTATCTGAACAAATTATTACCAAGTATTGGATTGAAAAATGGGATGGTCAGTTACCTAAGGTGACAACGTCAGATACAGGTATTATGATTACTCCAGAACTATTAGAGGAAGGTCAATAGACCTTCTTTTTAGAATCTGTTCTATTTTTAATAATCAGCATAATACTAACTTTAGAACATGATTCACGAACTAAAAGATTAATTGTGAAAATATTTATTGAACGAAATACATTGATTGTTGTTAATACTAAATAAATACGTGATTTTAAGCCTAATATATGATTTACTTTTTAGAACTTAGATGATAAAATAATTCTAACAAAGTAATAATGCTTATTCATAACTAAAAAATGAAAGAGGAGGATTTTAGATGAAAAAAGTATTTGTTTTATTGTTTTTGTCATTTTTATTATTTTCAGTTGTAGGGTGTGGTTCTGGAGATGAGTCTAATGATAAGACGCCTACTGAAACAACACCAGTTTCAGAGAAAGAGGATAATCAACCGATAACACCAGATATTGAGAATGGAGATGAAGTTGATTCTCAGGAGCCTTCAGTTAGTGAAACTACTATTGAGGAACAAGTTATATTTGAATCTAACGGCTTAGTAATTACTGCAACATCGATTGATACAGAAGCTTGGATGGGACCTGAACTAGCATTGCTAATCGAAAATAATACGGATAAAAGTGTTACAGTACAGGCAAGGAATGTATCAATCAATGGGTTAATGGTTGATCAAATATTTTCATCTGATGTTGTAAGTGGCAAAAAAGCCAATGATACAATTACTTTCATATTGGATGATTTAGCCAAAGAGACTATTAGTTCAATCAAAGAGTTAGAATTTGTCCTACATGTTTTCGATACGGAGACTTGGGATGATATAGTAGATAGCGAACCAATTACTATAGTTACAAATCATACTGAATATGTTCAAACATTCGATGATTCTGGAATAATCGCATTTGAGCAGAACGGAATTAAAATTGTTGCTAAGAAGTTAAATAGTTCTAGCAGCTTTTGGGGAGCAGACCTGTATTTGTATATAGAGAATAATTCTGGTCAAGATATCACTGTGCAAACTAGAGATGTTTCAGTCAACGGATTTATGGTTGATCCAATATTTTCAAGTGAAGTTATTAATAGTAAAAAGGCGTATGATTCAATATCTTTCTTTGAATCAGATTTAACGGATAACGGAATAACAGATATTGAAGAAATTGAATTATATTTCCATGTATTTGAGTTAAACTCATGGGAAACAATAATAGATTCTGAAGTCATAAATATCCAATTTTAGAATAAATGTGAGTATAACTGATAAAACTAGAGTGTTTCGCATCGATGCACTCTTTTTATTAGGAATAATGTGCGATACAATATATTAATAAGAGAAGAAAAAGTTTGGTAAGAGTTGACATTTATGTTATAATGCCTAAGCGAATAGATAGCGATATTTATTCCTTGCTCGCAAGAGCCGTTTAGACCAAAAGGAGGTGTACGATGAAAAAGTATGAATTAATGTACATCGTAAACGCTAATCTTGAGGAAGCTGATAGAACAGCATTAATCGAGAGAATGCATGCCATTTTGACTGATCATGGGGCAACTATTGATAAAGTCGATGAATGGGGTTTACGTGAATTTGCTTATGAGATTAATTTCATGAAGCAAGGGTACTATGTTGTAACAACATTTACAGCACCGGATGCTACCGGTATCGATGAATTTAAGCGTATTGCTTTAATCAACAAAGATATTGTCCGTCAATTAATTATCAAACTTGATGAAGAGGAGTAATTAATTATGAACAAAGTATTATTAATCGGTCGTTTAACCAAAGATGTAGATTTGAGAAAAACTCAAAATGGAACATCGTATGCACGTTTCACTTTAGCTGTGAATCGTCGTTTCAAAGGGAATGACCCACAAGGACAAGATGCAGACTTTATTTCTTGTGTCGCATGGGACAAGAGAGCAGAAGTTATGTATCAGTATTTAGGCAAAGGCTCACAAGTCGGTATCGAAGGAAGAATTCAAACAGGATCATATGAAAGAGATGGACAACGTGTTTATACCACAGATGTTGTCGTCGAAAACTTTGATTTCCTTGAGTCAAGACAACAACGTCAACAAGCTCAAGCACAAAGTCAACCATATTTCCCAGATGATTCAAGTTATGCAGCATCACCACAAACAACTAGTAATGATGATGCTCAAGAAGATTTTGATTCAGAACCAATTTTAGATATCGCCAGTGATGACCTCCCATTCTAATTAAAGAAGGAGAAAAACATGGCTTTTAGAAAACAAAGAACTGGTCGTCGTAAGGTTTGTTACTTCACTAAGAACAAAATTACTTATATCGACTATAAAGATACAGAATTATTGAACCGTTTTATTTCACAAAATGGTAAAATCATTCCTCGTCGCGTATCTGGAACGAAAGCGAAATATCAAAGAATGTTAGCAGTTGCGATTAAACGTTCTCGCGAAATGGCTTTGATCCCTTACGTAAAAGACTAATTTAAAAGCGGACTAATCAGTTCGCTTTTTTCAAATAGAAAGAGTGACCAATGAGAACCAACCAAGTAAGAAAACTAACCTTAGGCGCAATGATGTTAGCACTCTATGGAATCGTCATGGCCATGGATACAATGAGTGCTGGTTTTTTACTAAGCACCATTCCCTTTTTACTACCCATCCCATTTGTTCTTTATACTAGAGAATATGGTTTAAGCGCTGGATTAACAGTCGCTACCTCAGCATTTATCTTGGGATTCTTTTTAGCACCATTCTATCAAGTGATTTTGGCCGTCATGTACGTCTTAATAGGCGTCATCTACGGTTGGGGCATTAATAAAGATTTAAACGATAAACAGCTACTTTTCATAACATTTGGCTTTGTTTTAATCATTACACTCGTCACAGTCATTTTAATGGGCGCAATCTTTGGTTATGACCTACTTTCAGAGATTCAATCAGTCATTGACATGGCTCGAAGTATTTTAGGTGATCAAATAGAATTGCTAGATCCGAATATTTTTATGTTCACATTTATGATTGCGCTATTATTACAATCAATTCTAGAAGCCTATGTTATCCATATGTTAAGCACAATCGTCTTCCTATATATGAAGAAAAAACCAGCTCGAAAAGTTAAGTTAAGAGATATAAATTATCCAGCCTCACTATCAATACTTTCAGCACTCGCCCTATTGCTCATGATGTATGTCAATAATCAAGAAATCTTACAAGATTACCAACTAATCATTTCATTTATAGGCACAATTGGGTTTATGTACCTCTCTTATCTTGGATTATTGTTCTTCTATAAAGATAAGAGATTTAATAAATGGGCTATTTATAGTATAATTATATTCATCTTAACGATATCTTTTTATGCGCCTATTCATCTAGCAATAGGCCTGTTCACATCACTATCCGGTGTCTGGAGGAATTCAGATGAATGAAAAATATGAACGACAAATAAATTACTTTTTAGGCTTATTTATCTTGGAATTAATCATCATTACATTGATGTATCAATTTTTCCAAGAGTTTTTACCGTTTATACTCATCATTTTATTAACAATTAATTCAATTTTGCTTCTAGTCTTAGCATACTACAGTAATCGACTAAACAAACAAAGGCAAGTATCAATCACCCAAATCTTGGGTAAAGAAGCAAAAGATGCACTAAAGTTTGGAGATATTGGACTTGTTACATTTGATGAGAATTACAACATCACATGGATGAGTGAATTATTTGATGCCAACTCACAACGATTTATAGGTGAAAAAGTATCTAACTGGATTCCTCAAACATCAGATTTAGTACGAGGCAACCAAAGTGAAATAATCGTTGAACATCGAAATTATATACTAAAAATATCACGCTTTAAACAAGGCAATACTCTATTTGTTAAAGATGTTACACGCCAAGAACATGCGGTCCGTGATTATCAAAACAATAAAGTCGTTTTAGGATTGATTCATTTAGACAACTATGAAGACGAAACCATGTTTGATGATGAAAACAAACAAGGCTTAATTGATGTTCAATTAAGACAACCCGTAATTAATTGGGCCAAGGAACATGGAATGTTCATCAGAAGAATCCGAACCGATCGCTTCTTACTAGTCTTAAACGAACAGATTTTTGAGCAAATAGTAGATGAAAACTTCGACATACTCGCTCAAATACGCCGAGCATCAAATCGAAATGAACTATCCATTACGCTATCAATGGCCTTCGCTAAAGGAACCAACGATTATTCTCAACTAGAATCAATGACTAACAGAGCCTTAGAACTAACACAAGGTCGAGGTGGTGACCAAGTCGCCGTCATGACTCACAACAAAGAAATTCAATATTATGGTGGTGGCAGCCAAGCTCAAGAGAAAACATCTAAAGTAAGAGTTCGAGTTCTTGCCCATACCATTCGAGATATGATATTAAACTCTGAAAATGTCCTCATAGCAGGTCACACAAATATGGATTTTGACTGTTTTGGGGCAGCCATAGGAATAAGTAAAATAGTCCAACTCTACAATAAACCAGTAGCAATTATTAGTAAGTCTGGTGGACTTGAAGAAAAACTTAACAAGACAGTTAATCGTTATTCAACTCAATTAAATCAACTACATACCTTTGTCTCAGAGGAACAAGCCCTAGATTTAATAAAACCTTCAACATTACTGATTATGGTAGATCATCATAGCTTAGACCAATCAAATTCTAAAGAAGTTATCTCTCAAGTAAGAAAGATTGCCATTATAGACCACCATCGAAGAACTTCAGACTTCCAATTCAATCCAGCACTCGCTTATATTGAAACAGCCTTTAGTTCAACCTGTGAGATGGTCACTGAGTTATTCGCATATCAGCGTCGCGTCATCGAACTAGAAGAGCTTGAAGCAACCATTATGTTTACTGGAATTGTCATTGATACAAACCATTTCAGAAATAGAAGTGGAGCTCGAACTTTCGAGGCAACTGCTCAATTAAGACGCCTAAGAGCTAACCCACAATTAGCAGATAGCTTTATTAAAGATACATTCGAAGAATTTGAACTTAAATCTAAGATATTAGCCAATGCTGAAATGATAGAGAATTATGTCATCATTAGTTATGAAGAAGATGAAATTAATCGAACAATTATGTCTCAAGTAGCCGATGAAGCACTAAAAGTTGAAGACATTGATGCCAGCTTTGTTATTGGACGAATTAAAAACAACAGAGTCGGTGTCTCAGCACGCTCCAAAGGTAACATTAATGTTCAAATATTAATGGAACAATTAGGAGGTGGGGGTCACTTCAATGCGGCTGCCATGCAAACAGACGAACAAACAGTTGCTGAGGTAACAGCAGATGTAACAAAGTTAATAGAAGAAAGGATTGAATCAGAAAATGAAAGTAATACTACTAGCTGATGTAAAGAATTATGGTAAAAAAGGAGAGGTTGTTAATGTCTCTGATGGTTATGCACGAAATTTCTTATTTCCTAGAAAATTAGCTGTTGATGCTAATAAACACACACTAAAAAAACTAGACCAACAAGTGGCAGAAGAAAAACGACAAGACAAAGCTAATAAAAAAGAAGCACAAGATCTTGCATCAAAACTTAAAAATATGGAAGTTATTTTTGAAGTAAGTACTGGTGAGGAAGGTCGTGTCTTTGGCTCAGTATCTAGTAAACAAATTGTTGAAGAATTTGAGAAACAATATGGTATAAAACTAGACCGTCGTAAATTCAAAGATCCAAAACCAATCAATACACTAGGTTTAAATAAAGTTGAAATCGAACTCTACAAAGGAGTTATTGGTCAACTTGTCGTACGATTGAAAGAGAAATAAGCCCATGAGTATTATTATGCCTCATTCTGTTGAAGCCGAAAGAACTTTATTAGGTGGTTTAATTGTCCATCATAAACAGATGGAAACAGTCGCTGAAATGGACTTAAGACCTGATCATTTTCACACAAAACATCACGAAGTTTTGTTTTTAAACATGCAAGAATTATACCGTCAAAAAGGATTGCTCGATATTCAGTTATTAGCTAGTTTCCTAGAAGATGGTAAACAACTCGATCAAATTGGTGGCTTGGATTATTTAGCCCAAATTACTCTAAATGCTTCAACCGCAAGCACAATTCGTCACTACGCTAATCTAGTATTAGAAAAAGCACAATTACGTCGCTTAATCGAAACAACCCAAGAAATAGCCCAAAATGCACAAGGCAATAAAGATATTAACAATATTCTAGATGAAGCTGAAAAAGGTATTCTTGACATTACTCGAGATCGCCGGAGTGGTGATTTCAAATTAGGTGGAGCAGTTGCTCACCAAGTAGTTAATCAATTAAAAGATTTATCATCAGGCAAAGTTAAAAATAAAGGCATGCAAACAGGCTTCTCTCATTTAGATAAAAACACACGTGGTTTTCAACCAGGTGATTTGATTATATTGGCTGCTCGTCCATCGGTTGGAAAAACAGCCTTAGCACTTAATCTGGCGGTTCAATCAGCACTTATTCAACTAGATAAATCAGTAGCTATCTTTTCACTCGAGATGCCTGCGGAACAATTAGTCACTCGTATGCTGTCATTCCATTCACTCATTCCATCAGAAATCCTACAAACTGGTAAAAACATGACCAATGATTTATGGAATGTGTTAGGAGCTTCGGTCAATGATTTAAACAAAGCCAAGATTTTTATTGATGATTCATCCATGACCAAAATGTCTGATATCTTCTCAAAATGTCGAAAATTAAAGAATGATAATAATCTTGGAATGATTGTTATTGACTATATTCAATTAATTAACTCATCAGATCGCTCTGAAAACAGACAACAAGAAGTGTCATTGATTTCAAGACAATTAAAAGCGCTAGCTCGTGAATTAGAAGTACCAGTCATTGCGCTTTCTCAATTGTCTCGTGGCGTTACTCAAAGAACGGATAAACGTCCCCTTCTTTCAGATTTAAGAGAATCTGGAGCCATTGAACAAGATGCTGACTTAGTCATTATGTTATACCGTGAATCTTACCAAAATCAGGATGACAATGAAGATCAACCAGTTCAAAAAAGACCAGACGAAGACCAACTGGTTGAAGTCATAATTGGTAAACACAGAAATGGACCAACTGGAACAGTTAAACTAGTATTTAAACCAAATGTTAATAAGTTTATGACTTATACAGAGAGCTTTTAATGAGATATACATTACTTGCCTCGGGGTCCAAGGGCAATGCTTGCCTAATAGAGACACCAAAAACTAGAATACTTATCGATTGTGGGACAACAAAAAAATACTTGTTGTCCTGCTTTACTGATTTAGAAATGAAATTTAATGACTTGGACGCACTTGTTTTAACGCATAATCATGGTGACCATATTAGTCAATTGAAACATTTTTATGATGTTCCAATTCATTCGCCCTTTGATGTCGTAGAAGCATTGAACTTTAACTTAGTTAAACCCAATCATGGCTTTCAAATAAATGATTTAACATTATATCCAATCGAACTAAGTCATGACACAGATATTGTTATTGGGTATATTATTTTTGACGGCTATGAAAAACTAGTCTATATCACAGACACAGGCTATATCCGTGAAGAAGACTTAATCCATTGTGTTGATGCTAACTATATTATTATGGAAAGTAACTATGACCCAGTCTTATTACTCAATAGTAGTCGTCCATATTTAACAAAGATGCGCATAATGAGTGATCGAGGACACTTAAGTAATGATAAAGCAGGCTTTTACTTATCTCAAATAGTCACACCAAACACATCAGAAATTGTCCTAGCTCACTTATCTGAAGAAGCCAACAATCCCGAAGTCGCCATGGCAAGTGTCAGAAAATACCTAGACGAGATCGGTTATAACAAATCACTTAAAGTTGCTTATCAGCACAAACTGATTCGTGGAGGCACCCAGTGATTAATCGTTTGTATGTTTTTAATTTCAAGATTCAATAAGAAA
>LSQX01227888.1_pt1 | contig 31445 bp, 39 predicted proteins | sample 654561 | NCBI WGS metagenome assembly LSQX01 (sample SAMN04489861, study PRJNA283612) | anaerobic digester metagenome | isolation source: 4 biogas reactors fed with cattle manure at either 37C or 55C with and... | place: Denmark: Kongens Lyngby | collected 2014 | reverse complement strand
ACCGGTGGTCGCTCCGAACGCGAAGCGCGAACGCGGCTCTGCCTCTTTGGTAACAGTTATAATCTTTGTTTTCTGATAGATATCCATAGAGATAAGCTGCGGCCGGTATCCCTCGATGACGGCCTTATAGTTCTCCGTCTCGTAGGTCTTCTGTTCAATCGGCACTTCCACATGCACCGAGTCAGCGCTATCCGCTGAATCGGCAACAGCAAGATAGCAAGTGTCTACGCGGATATGCGTCTTATGCTTCACAAGAAGGACCGTGTCGTGAATTGTGCTCTCTACATAAAGCGTATCTCTTGTTTCTCTTACAATTATGGATCTTCGGCCAGCGCGATAGCCGAGCAGCACAATTGTTGCGATAAAGAGAAGATTCAGCGCAGCTACAAAAATTCGCTTTTTCATATTTATATATTAATTCCGGAGAGCTGGAGCAAGTCCGCGAAGCTCCAGTCCGCCGGAAAATTAACCAATAACCAATCAAAGCATGAAAACTACAAAGAGCGGACTTTTACGCGCTTCACAGCGAGTCTATATATCGTATAATGCCGTCGACATGCGTCTTGACTATTGCCTTCTTACCTTCGTCCGAGAGCATATATTTGCAGTCGTCGACATTGGTGTAAAAAAAGTTCTCAGTCAGCACTGCCGGACATAAAGTATATTTAAGAATATAAAATGATGCTTCCAAATCAGAGTCTCCGTCAGTCAGATCGCGGCGTATCTTCATGCCGGCGAAGTTCTCCTCGGCAGCCCTATAGAGATACTCCGCAAGAGTGTCGCTTTTCGTTGTGCCAGGAGTTGTATATGCACTCCAGCCGCGAGCTGAGTTCCAAGTTCTACCGTTGCCGAACGCATTGCCATGAATGGAAATCAGTATGACATTGTTTTTACCCAGGACATTGCATGTCAGATTGGCTCTATGGCAGCGAGTAGCGAGGTCGATATCTTGATCTTCGGTAACGAGCAGCTCCGCGTCATAGCCTTGCTGCCTCAACTCCAGATATATTTTTGCCGCAATCTCTCGCGCCCACCGATATTCCAGCAATTCGAGAGCCGGCTTTGCTCCGTAGCCTGAATATGGACTGCGCTTGCCGGCGGTGTTAACGCCATGCCCATTGTCGATAAGTATTTTCATTTCACGCATTTTATTTGTTGAGCCTCTCGTCAAAATCGTATTTTATTTTGTTATAGAGGGCTTTTATGTTGCTTCTTAGACTGTCCTCATTGTCGGTCTTGCGGTATATTTCCTTCATTACCGCAGTATATGCCCAATCTCTCCACTCATCATTCGTGTAGTCTTTGAGTGTTCTGCCCCTATATGTGTGGTTTTCGAAATGGGCGTTCCTTTCGTTGTGGATATTATCGAGAAGCAATTTTACCTTTTCGGAGGTGGCCTTTTTGTCAGCCAAGTGATTTTCCTTGCGCATACGCTTGACTATAAGGCACATCTGTTCCACCGCATAGGAGAAGTATATGTTGTATATATCTCTTATCTGCATGAGCGTTCTTGGCCGCAAGCCCCCCGCTATATCATCCAATAAGACGGTCTGTGCGTGTGTCGTTTCGATAAGCTCCGACATCTGTGTTGTGTTCGCATCCAAAGTCTTGTCAATCAGTTTCTTAAACCACCCCAGAACAAACAATATCACTGTCAAGAAGATAGCGTTCATCATTATTGATATACCATAATCACTGATAGCTTCCGCGAGAGAGATAACTCCACCTACATTTTCCATAACGGCGCAAAAAAAATTAGAAAAACATAACCAAAATAGATAACACAATTCCAAATCCGTCGGCAATCAAATCCGCAACCTCGAACTTGCCTTTGCCTTTTTTCTTGTCATGGATAAATTCCTTCCACAGCCCTACGGCTATGGCAATGACAATAGCAAGCACCTTGGCGAGCACTTCTCCCATTCCGCACCAGATAAAAGCCTTCGCGAGAAAAGTGGCAATAAAGTAGATGCCGAGCGCATGCAGGAGCAGGTCCGTTCGGCCGATGTATTTCAAAATAAATTCCTTCATTTTCTTGACCTTTAAATTTCTTCTTCGCGAGCTTCAATTTCCGCCTCCATTTCAGCGTAACGCTCGTTGTAAAGCGCATAGAGGGCTGTTTCGTTACCGTTGTACTCGTCGTTCGCAGCAGCGTAGGCGGCATGTTCCTCCGGATACTCTTCCGCGAAGCTCTTGCCGAGCTTGGTGCACTTTGAAGCGTGCGCGTCTGATTGTCGCATAGCCTTAAGCAGCTCCAGCTGGCGCGACTCCAACGTAGCTATTTGTTCTGTCGTTGTCATGATTTTTATGTTTTTTAAATTTCAAATTGTATTTGCGAGATAAAATCTCCCTATGCGTATATCCTTTGTTGGCTCTAAAGCACTTCCGCCGGTAGTCGAAGCTGACATACCGCTTCCACTCCGGAGAGACCTCACAAAGGAGATTTCGAATTGTTCCGTATTCGTTCCGCGTCTTGAAAATGCCGAGATACGAGTTCATCGATGCGAGGAAGTGCTCGATATTCCTGATTTTTATATTTCTGTTGTGCTTCTGGATTGTCCGCCTGGCGTTATGGATAACTCTATTGCCGGCATACACCCTATCGAGCTTTATATGAGAGCCGATAAACTCAACGCCCTTCGTGTAATGCTGGCAATAAAACTTGGAAGGTTGCAGCTCGCATCCGAGCGCGGCGAGGCGTTTGCGGATGTCCGCCACAAGAGCGAGGGTGCACTCCTTGTTGTCCGTCACTATTACCATGTCGTCAACGAAGCGAACATATTTCAGCCCACACTCGTCGAGGATATAATGGTCGATATCGTTGAGGTAGTAATTCATTGCGTTCTGCCAGATGAGATGCCCTATGGCTCCGCCGATGCCGTCAGGCTTGCGGAATAGGCTCTTGCTCGGCTCGATATATTGCCACTTCCAGAGCGGCGACTTCCGGTAGCAATGCCTGGCAGGAAAGGAGTAAACGCTGCGCGCTATCATATATTGCAGCAGGTCCTTGTCATCGCCCTTGTATTTTCGCTCCACAAGTCCGGAGAGCTGCCGGTACACTATGTCTTGGTCCGCGTTCGGAAAATACCCTTTAAGGTCCATTTTTATTATCCACGCATCACAAGTAAAACCTTTCGAAACCTCGTATATGTCGGAGATAACCTGATTTACAGCTTCGTTGCCGCCATAGCCAATCCTATTGTTGTAAGTTCTGTCCGTCAGCTCTTCTTCCAGCAGCGGCCTGAGACGCATGTCGATATAATGGTGCACCACCCTGAGCGCCATTTCACAGGCGAAGACCTCGCGAGGTCGGGGCCTCGATGCAATAAAAGTATAGGCGGTCGGCGCAAAGGAATGGTCCGCGAGCTCGCTCATCAGCCGCGCTATGTTCCGCTCCCAGTGCAGTTCGAACTCGACGGAGTCAGCGCTCCGCCGCTTGTTCTGCCTGGTAACATAGTAGGCGCTTATGAAGTTGCTCGTTTTTACCATTACTTTGTTAAATCAATTCATGCAGGGCACGGCCAAGTTAATGTTGCTGAAACCGTTGTTGCTTGCACATCCAGCGTTACTGTATTGCCAAGCGTTGTTCGAGTTGTACCTACAACTGCTCCAAGCATTGCTGCCACACTGAGCGCCACTGTCTTGCTCATAGCCGTAAATGACGGCGGGCGCCCCTTTAATTCTATCAGTCCGTTGCGCTCTTAAGCGGGCGCAATCTTGCCTTTGACACTTTTCCGCCATTTGGTTATACCTTCGTCAATTCTTGCGACAAGTTCGAAAATTTCAATCTTCAGCGTTTCCGGCTTCATGCGAGCATTCTCAGGGTCGGGGCACTTCAGCACATTGTCCTCGGCGATAATTCTAAGGTCTAATTTCAGCACTTCGAAATCCGCGCACATCTTCCGGATATACTTGTCTCGCTCGTCCGCGAAATCGTACGCGAGGACAAAGTCTGCAAGCACCTCTCCGTTCTTCACAAGCACCGGCGTTCCGTAGATAATTCTATCAGCTTTCGACATCGCGAACTGCGCCCTCTTGAGAAGCTTACGCATGTTGTACAAATCCACATATATTCCCGCCTTGTCTTTCATTTTTTTCGCTCGCATTAAAGCCAAGCGGCGGCAGCCTTACGGACAACCGCCGCAAGAGTTAAATCTTATACTTCGCTTTCGCTCAGGTCCAAAAGCATGCAGGGCACGGCCCAGTTGATGTCGCCGCAACCGTAGCTGCTTGCACATCCAGCGAGACTGTAGTGCCAAGCGCTGAGCGAGTAGTACCTACAACTGCTCCAAGCATTGCTGCCAAGAGATATCGCGGAGCCGCCGATAGCATACAGCGAGCGGTTGACCGCATCGGAGTTCTGGCGCGAAACGCCGGCCAGGCCGTAAGTGAGTTTGCTCCAGATTTTGAAAATCTCATATATGGAAGGCAGGTACCAGTTTCCGACCTCCAGCCCTTCGGAGTCGTAACCTACGGCTGCGCAGTATTCGGCCGCCGGATAAAGCGGCTTAAGCGAACTGTCGCTCGCTATGTAAGTCTTGCCGGCGAGCTTGTAGGTGTTGTCCTTGCCGCTCCGGAAGCGCTCCGCGAGCGCTCCGCGATGCGAAGGAAAGCGCGCCATGTAGTCGCGAAGATATCTCTCGTAGTTCTCCTCTCCGTCTCCGTAGATATTCCGAGCGTAAGCTCCGATTTCAGACGAATAAGAAGCGTAGCTGAGAGGATAAGTGCCGAGCGATGTTATCGGAGATGTCGGGTTGAGAGTGCTCGAAGTCGCTGTCTTGATATGTTCGTAATATTTACGCCAGTTGAGGCCCTTGTATTCTATGCCTACTCCGTTGATGCCGAATATATTGACATCCATAGGAGTGTCCTCGCCAATAAGGCGGTTGAAGGTAACGCCCGACATAGTAGGACTTATGTAGGTAATATAAGTGTCGTGTATGACGATGACCTTATCCTCTGCCGCATCGTAGAGAGCGCGGTAGGAGTGCCCCCCGAAGTCCTGGCCGGCAATGGCGGAGTTCAGTGCCTCGGCGAACGCGGAGAGCGAAGAGGTCTGCCAGGTAACCGGCACGGAAACGGAGTTAGCGGTGAAGTTCTCCGTATGGGCCGCCCCGTCCGTCATGGCGTTGCCGGTTAGGTACCAGCGGAACACATCGGCCCACTTCCGCGAGGAGCTCGTCTTGTGCACCACTATCGCCTTGTTGCCTTGGCGGTGCGCTACTACTCCGACCGCAGTCCAGCCGGCAGGGAGCGCCTCGAAAGTATCGAGGGCGATATATTTTTTTATATTGTTCTCATCCAAGCAAAGGATGTCGCCTACTTTTGGGTATTTTACAATCGTATTTGCCATATTTTTCTATTTTTAAGCGTTTTTCCAGTCCGAAATTGATGAAGTTCCAACCGCATAATACAAGCCTCCGGAAGCGGCGCTTGTGTCGATGTAGAGCTGTCCGATAAATGCCGGTATGCCGAACTGTAGAGGAATGGTTTCAAGCGACGGAACACCGGCTCCGGAGATGACCGTCCGGAAGCCGCAGACCTTGTAGGCTTCCTCGGCATCGTAGGAGATAGCCTTATGGTCGCCGGCATTGTCAACAAGAGCGGCGAGAGCGGCGAGCTCTTCGTTCACTCCGGCAAGCGCATTCGCAGCATCGTTCGCCGCAGTCTCCGCAGCCGTCTTCGCAGAGACAGCGTCAGTTTTAGCGGTTACAGCATCGCTCTTCGCCGCTTCAGCATCGCTTTTCGCCCCGAGAGCTGCCAAGAATGCAGCTTCAGCGTCCGTCTTCGCATCGATAGCGGTCTGAATGTCAGCTACAAGCTGGTCGAACATTGCGTTTATTTGTGCCGGTGTGGCATATTTCACGATGCCGGTTCCGGAATCCTGGATTAGCACCTTGTCATTGGATTTAACTTCGTCTATACGCTCGAAGTCAGCAGCGAATTTTTTACCAGCCATATTGATAAATTTTATTGTTTTGATTCATTTTTTTAATCTCCTATAGGGATGAAACGGCGTCGGTGTGTCTGCACTCCCTTGTTGCTTCGGCAACTCTCCACAATGCCCCAGAAACGCATCGCTTCCGTAAGGTACATTTCGCCGATTCTGCGAGCATCGGCGCTCACGGCGGCAACCGTCCTGGCATCTGCGTTCGAAGACTCGTCGCCGAGCTTCGATACAACTCCGAAAGGAGTGACAGCTACCGGATGATTGCGAATAAAGCGAGCATAAGCAAAATATGCCAGCGCTGTTTTTACGCCCTCGAAGCGGCATTTCACTCCGTTATTGTCTTCATAATATCCACCGTTCAGCAGCTTGTATTCGTTGAGCGGAAGTTCATTCTCATCCGCTACGATGATAGCATTCTCGCCGGTCTCATCGAGCAGACGAGTGCCGGCATCGTCCAGCGTTATTTCGCCGATATTGCGGAGCTTCTCATAAAGCTCCGCGCCAATAACCGGCGCTATATCCAGCAGTTCCGCCTCATGGATATAAATGTTAACGCGGTCTTCCTTAATATTGCCGGCGATCTGGCGGATCTTCCGGATATCTTCAACGGTTATCATCATGTCCTTAGTCCTTCAAGCAGTTCATTGATTTCATCCTCCTCGACTCCGTAAACGACTGAAAGGATGACGAATTTTGCGCGTTCGCTCATGTCCTTGTCAGCAAGCAGCTCAAGCACCTTGTCGATGTTCTGCGCGAGGCGCTCCGCAAGAGTTGCGTTGACGCGATAGTACTTCGGCACTATCTTATAATTCTTCTCCACATTGATAGCCGGATCGTGCCATAAGTCGAAAATACGCTTGAATACGCGAGAGAGAATGTCTCGCTCGCTTTCTGTTATAGAGTTGTAGTAGTCGTAGGCGTTTCGCATCAGATCCGCTCCAAAGTTAGCGCCCACATCTTCGGCCCTCAATATAGGTGGCTGCGAAAATGCGCGTCCGATAATTTGAGGAGTTTTTTTCTCTGCTTGCTCAAAATCCCTATCGAAGTTCTTTCCGACGAACGGAACGAAGTCCGGCTTTTGCTCTCCGTTCTTTATGTTGATGTAGAGCAGCTTGCCGGCATTCATGTCTCCCTGGAACTCGCGCAGCTCTTCCTTCGTCTCCTCCTCTTGCTTTTCGGAATTCGAAGTATTGTCGTAGTCAACGACCATTCCGGACGGCAAAAAGTTATTCTTTACGTTTCGCTGAGTTATGTTCGAGAGTCCTTCCTCGTTGGACATATCCGTCACAGCCGCTTCGAAAATCGGTGTAGGATAAACTTTCTGCCCTTTATTCGAGAAGTAGAAAATTTGCCCTTTGTAGCCGTTCCAGCCGCCGGCTTCCGCGACTTCTGCATCAATCACTTCCGGATCGGAATTAAAAAAGTGAAAATGCTCTATGTCTTTCTGACGGAACTGACGGAGCTTGGTATAGCGCCGGCCCCAGTCCGGATGCGCAGCGAGCCGGTTGAAGTTGCCCTCCTCATCCAAATTTTCGAACCTCAACCATTCGAACGGAAAGTGAGATGCAGAGACAATTTCATGCAAAGCATTATAATTGACATGAATTGCAAAACCTCCGAAGCGAGCATAATCTTCGCCTACCGACTGAAGCAGCGCATCCACCGTCGTGCCTTTGCTGTCGCATACCGCCGCATAAAAATCTGCGTCTGCGAAACCGCGGCCGACAATGAACTTCGTGTAAATAGATGTGCACGAGTTGCCGGTAACAGACGCTTCCACTATCTCAGCGATTCGCTGCGGAAAGTCATTGTACTCTCCGTATGTTTGTATTCCCAAACCGCGATTGCTGTAAGTGTCCAGGCGCTTCTCTGATTTTAATCTCGAAACTTTCATTGTTTTTTTTCTTTTTATCAAAAATTCGGCTGCTCAGAATGCTCTTCCAAGCAACCGAACTCTAATTGCGACGGCAGCTCGTTTATTTTTGCTTGCGCGTGCTCTTCTTCGATTTTTTCGGAGCGGCTGCCGTTGGTGCCGCTTTCTTCTCTTCCACATCTTCCGGAGCGTCCAGCTTGGAGATGTATTTTTTAGCGAGCTCGCGCCAGTTGGCCGGATATTTCGAGAAGAATTTGATATAGTCCGGATTCGTGCCGAGATGATAGAGCGCCAGGTCGTCAGTCAGGTTGAGCCGAGTGGCGAGCCGAGAGCTGTCATTCATATTGCGCACATCGCGAAGGAGTGCGCCGGCTTTGAGAGTGAATTTCATTTCTGTTTCCATATCCTTGTTTGTTTTTTTCGTAAGAAGCAAGATGTAGGCGTCTTTCCAGCAATCTCCGCAGCTTGTATTTATCTGCTGACGGAAGTAAGACTCATACAATGCTTCTGTGGCGGCGCGGAACTCGGAGCTGGAATGAACGAGGCCGCTCACTTCCCTCTCCGACAGTCCGCTGTATCGCGCCTTATATTCGTCGAGAGTCATTGCTGGCTAAGCGCCGTCGAAGACTAATGACTCTAGGGCAGTTTCGGTAGCTTCGAGCGAAGTGCTGTAGAAACTGAGAGGCAGCTGGCTCTCGCGAGCATTGTCTTCGCTCGCAAGATTGAATGTGTACAGAACGCCGTCAGCATCAGAGCTTGCTGCCTGAAGGTCTGACATTCTGAGTCCGCTCTCCCAGCCGTAAACTTCGTATTTCGTCTCATCATTTTGCGAATCGCTGTTCTTGACGATCGCGATTACTTTACCATTGGCGAGCTTATTGAGCTCATCCTTGGTATTTTGAGACTTGGAAAATACGCGCACTACCGCGCCATGCACGAACGAGTTGATGTACGTACCCTTGTTAAGAGCGACAGTCGCCTCGAAAGCGTTCTTGTGCGAAGTGTAGCGATAGCCGAATTGGGATGCCTTCATCGTAAGCGTGGAAAGCACATTGCCGGAGAGAGAGCTGGCATCGCGATCCACTTCGTCGAAGTTGAGTAGAACAATGTCGGCTTCAATCGAGGCGAGCGAGTTCTTGCACGCAGCGAGAACGAGATTCTTGGATAAATTTCCGCAGTTCATATTGCTTTATTTTTTTATTCGTTTTAAAAAAGAGCGCAGAGGCAGATATCCGCGACTGCGCTCCGGTTATAGTGACGATACACGATTCTTAATAGCCGTATACGAGACGCTTGTCGTTCAGGAGCTTCGCATCGAGCTTATCCTTGAGGAGAATATAGTTCTTGCGAGAAGTCTTGTCGTGCCAGATATCGAACTCGCCGTACGCCTCTTCGGAAGGAGTTCCAACCGCGAGATTCGCTTTCTCCACAAGAACCGCTCTATGCGGCTTGTAGTAGGTGGTGCCAAGATCATTGTAGCTCTGGATAAGGCTGTCCCAGATAGGCATAGGAATAACAGGCACGCCGAGGAAAGTAAGCGACTGAATGCCGTCTACGAGATTCTTGTAAGTGCTTTCGATTCCTTTGTCCGTGAGATATTGCTGGTATGCGTCAGCGATAGACTGAGTGACGATGAACATCATATTCTCTTTCTTGCCGCGCATCTCCACCGGTGCCTTGTAGTACATATCGCTGAGGAGCGAGTATGCGGCAGCCGCATTCATAGCGGACATTTGAGCACTCTTAGAGGTTTTTGCGTTAGCCGTGACTGAGACTGTAGGAGCTCCGCCGGTTACGGCAGCTTCGAGCTGCTTGAACAGACCGTCGATGATATTGAAATATGTCTTGTCGACTCCTACGGTTATGATGCCGCCGTCAACAACTGTGACTTTGTCGCTCGTGTCCTTGGAATAGTAGTTCGTATCTGCGACAGCATTGCCGGTTGAGGCGGTTCCGGAGAGATAGATGATAGTGCCATTTGCAAATGCGCACTTAACAGCTCCGGTAACAGTTGACTTAACCTCAACATATACGGTTCCGACGAGTTGCTGGCCGACTGTCTGCTCAGTGAGCGCAGCTTTCGGCAGCTGGCTTTCATGGTAGTTTTCGGCATCGGTATCATTGAACCATATCAGACGATAGAGGAAGTCCTTGACGGCGTTCGTGAGCACTTGCACCACGATTGCCATATAGTCGGTGTCAGTGAGATCGTCTACACGCGTGCCTCTATTGAGAGCGTAAACAGCAGCGGTGGATTTAAGGTCCTCTGCACATTCGGAAATGAACACCTCCCACTCTTTAGGCTGCCATGTTACTTTTCGGGTGTTGATAGACCAGGACTGAGCGGTAGGATTGCAACCTTGACCGGCTTTACCTACGAGTCCGGAGCCGCCGATGAAGCCGATCTCCTTATCGTACACCACGCCGGAGAACAGCTGGTGGATAAAATTGATGTCAGGAGCATGAAGGAGCTCATCGAAGACAAGCTCGTTGATGTCTCGAATTTGTTCAGCAGTGAAAGTAAAGTTGCTGAATGAAAGAATACTTGCCATAATAGTAGATATTTTTTGTTGTTACTTCTTCGTTGCTTTAAGGGCCTCCTTTACGGCGCTCTTCCTCTCTTCGCGAGAGAGCTGCTTGTTGCCCCTGTTCGACTGGGCGCTGGACACTCTGTTGCCAGGCACATAGTTGCTCTTGATGTTCTTCTTCATCTCGCGGATGAGATTCTGAGCCTCTGAGAGAGCTTCGCGGAGCTGCACATTTTCACTCCGGAGATTTTCTACCTCTTCCGGATCTGCAGACGCTTCGCGGATTTCGGTAATAACGCCTTCTGCGATAACAACTACGCGGCCGTCAGGAAGAGTGAACTCTCCGTCGGGAGATGCAGCCATTCCGACCGTAAGCTCATCGCTTTCGCTTTCGGTGGTAAAAAGCACGGTGCCGTCTTCGGATGTGAACTCGTGATTTTCAGCACTGGCTTCCTGGATTTGGGTGATAACGCCCTCGGCGATAGTCACGGTTCTGCCGTCAGCAATGACAAATGTTCCGTCGGGAGATGCAGCCATTCCGACCGTAAGTTCGGCGGAATCGCCTTCTGTAGTGAACAATACCTCGCCTTCCGCATCCACGAACTCATAGTTGTATGAGCCGCCGAGCAGAGCGCCGATCTTGTTGAGCAGAGCATTGGCAGATTTTTTAATTTGCTTGATGTTCATAGCGATTGTTTTAGATTGTTTTAAGTTTGTATTGTATGAATTTATCTTCGAAATGAATCCCCAGGAGAGGAGTTCCTGAGCTGTGCGCTGCTTCTCCTCGTTCATGATTTCCTGAAGTTCCTCGTAAGTTTTATCGGTGCGATCTGCATAGATGTTTAGAATCTTGTATTGGAGCATCCGTGTCTCTTCGGCAGCCGCCTCGAGCTCATCGGCGGTACCGCCATATGCATAACCCCAGACTTTATGAATGAGCGCAAGCGCGTTTGGATTAGCGGACCGATATTCTCTTGGAGCCGCGAGCAGAAGGCATACTGCCATGGAGTGACACGCTCCCTCAATATTCATATGAATAGTCTTTCCGGAAGTGCGCAGATAGTCATAGATCGCAAGACCTTCCTCCACCTCGCCGCCAGGGCAATGAATATCGAACTTAAAGTCTGTCTCGTCCGGATTGCCCTCAAAGAGCTTCTGGACGAACTCGAGCGAGAACACTCCGCTTTCATCATCCCAGCTGTACCACCAGCGATTGTCCTCGTTGGCTATTACATCGTGAAGTTTTATGGTAATCATCTGAAATTATATTTTGCGTATGCTATACGCATTCCTTGACAAAAATAATGATATAAAACCGTATAATGTTGGTAAATGTTTATCCCATACAATCCGGCTGCACTTTTTTCTCCATTCGCTTTATTATTTTTCGGACATTCTCCTCGCATGTAAAGCAGCTGTGCGACACTTCCGCATAAGATTCCATTTTGGATAAACCTGACGCCCTGAATTCCGCGAACTTTTCGAAAATTGCAATATAGCGCTCCGTCGAAGCGTTCAGAATGCCAGCATCCGTCATCATTCTGCGCTGCTCCGGTGGAATGCTTGTTGCCAGTTCATAGACAGTCATAGCTGCGTAGCATTATAATTTCGCGCTGTCTTCGACGCGCACATATTCGCGGCGCGCTCTTTCGTACTGGTCTATGGCAATATGCGGCGGATTGGCGCTAAGCGCTTCGCTCACTCGCTCGCCTATCTTCCGCGCCAGGATATCGTAGTCGAGCGGAGCGCCTTTGGTGTCGCGCTCCTGGCTCCGGCTTCCGATAGCGGCAGCGGCATAGCCGGTATTCGGTATAGATGCATTCTTACCGATGTAAGAGATAAGATTGAGCAACTCCGGAAATGCGGCCGATGCATCCTTGGCTATTATACGCTCCCCTCCCTCGGTATTCACAAGCACACCTCCCTGCTCGTGAGTGCCTCCCTTCACAAGTCCACCGATGCGAGCGGTCGGAACCGGCTCCGACAGAACTGCCGCAAGCTGAGCTGCTCCGGTGGCGGCCGCAAGAGCCGTAAGAACTCCGGTGGATGCACCGAAGTCCATTTTTGGAACTTCGGCCCATATACGCATGATAGCAGCTGCAGTGTTGACGGCAATCTGCATCGCTGAGAGCGCTTTGGAGCGGATTGCTTGCTTGCGCTCGATTTCCGCTTTCTTCTTGTCGAGGTCGGCTTCCAGGTCTGCCACTTGCTTGTCATACTGGCGCTGCGATATAAGACCGGCTTTCAGTCTTTTGTCGAGTGCTGCCTTCTTGGCGTCATTGTCTTTTTCGTAGCTCAAGAGCTGCTTGCTTTCCAAGCTCGTCATCATTGCGCCAAGATTGCCGGCTATCTCAAAGGCGCTGTCAGCGTACATTTGGACCGCTTCAATCTTTTGCAAATTGTAGTTTGCGACGAGCTCTGCAAGAGACTCTTCGAGTGCAGCGCGTGCGGAAGAGCCTTCCTCGTACAGTTCAATCTCCTTTTCGAGATATTCTTTTTGGAGCCGGTACTGATCTTCCTTGCTCTCCCAGGCAAGTTGATAATCTCTATCGAGTTGCGCTTCGCGGAGATCCGCTTCCTTGCCGGCAAGAGCCGCTTCTTCCTGATAAGTGGCCAGACCGGCTTTCTTTTTTTCAGCGATTATCTGCTTGTTTTTTTCGATTTCCATTCGCAAGCGCTCCGTCTCCTCAACCGAGAACTGCCGGAGATCTCCCTTATAGCGCTCATCGGCAATCTTGCTGATATTATCGGCAATCTGCTTCTCGTTTGCCAGCCTGATAGCGCGCTCTTCTTCAGCCTGGCGCTCTGTCATCTGGCGGAGATAGAAGTTCTTCTCTTCCTCTGACATCTCCATATCGGACCTTATTGCCTCGCGTGCATCGGCATACTTGCTGCGCATTTCAGAGAGCTGCGCATCAAGAGATGCTCCACCGGCGAGCCTGACCGCCTCTTCGATAATTCCGCGCTGGTGTTCCGCGATGTCATACGCTTGCTGCTCCTGAAAAGTCTTGTATTCTGATGCAAGAATCTTGAGCTGATTTTCATATTCTTCTATCGTGATTTTTCCATACTTCCTATCTTCCTCCAGCTTCTTCTTCGCCGTATTCTGATTCTCCATGAAGATGCGCTGCTCGTAGAGCATGGATGCTTTCCAGCGCTGCTGCTCATTCTGTTCGGCGGTTTTGGTGTAGTCATAATCGAGAAGAGATTGGCGCTTATAATACTCCTGCCGGAGCTTGCTCAATTTGTCAAGATTCCCTATTGCCCTATTATAGGCTTTATCTGATGCAGCCGTGCGAGCATTGTAGCTTGTTTCAATGATTTTGAACTCCGCATTGTTAATCGCAGCGACTGCTTCATTCATCGCGTTGAGGTGTCCGAGATAGGTCTTGTACGCTTCATTTACTGCGGTCTGCTGCTCCTTGGTCTTCCTCGCGTCTGCGCCTTTCTTGCGGATGAGCTCCGAAAGAAGTGCTTTCTGTGCCTCGAAGTTCCTGAGCGCGAACTTGTGATTTTCCTCCTCGAGCTTGCGCCGCTCCCTGGCTGATGCAATTTCGTTCTTAAGGAGCGATGCTTCCATTTCCTGCTTGCGCTTGTTTATCGCTTCAGCGGATGCACCGCTTTTCATCATTTGCGCTATTTCGTCCTGGTAGCGCTTGGAGATATTGATAGCGCGAGCTGCTTCCCTTGCTTCAAGAGCGGCAAGAGCGTTCTCCGACTTGCGCAGATGCTCTTCGTATGCCTTCTGCGCTTCATTGGCGGCTTTCTGCGCGTTCGTAGATTTTACAAGCCATGCCACAAGCGCCACAAGTCCGCTTACAAGCGCAAGAACCGCTGCGACGATAAATACCACCGGATTAGCGCTCATCGCCTTGTTAAGCGCGTTTGTGGCCTTTGTTCCGGCAACTTTGGCGGCTGTGCTTCCGGTCTCCGCCGCTGCCTCCTGGATAAAACCTTTCGTAGCTTGGCGGACCTGGAAGTTCATCGCTATTTTCTGGATGATCCCTTTTTTCTCAACTGCCTGGTACAGCCGCATTGCCACGGATAAAACTGCAATGCCTATGGAGAGCTTCTTCACAAGCTCCTGCATCTTTGCCGCCTCTGCGGTGTCCTCGCCGAATGCGATAGTCAGAAAGCCGAGCGCGCCTACAAGTCCGGAGACTCCGTTGGTCGCTGCTTCAATGCTGTTCCTTCCTTGCGATGCAAGCTGGTTGTTGTAATTCTCCAGCTGTTCGGAGCACTTCTGCATCTCTTCGGAGTCAGCCTTATGCTCCGAGATGAGCTTCTGCATTTCGGCTACCGTCTCTGCGATTGCCTCCTTGGTTTTCTGCATGCCGGTGCGGTAGTGTCCGACATCGCGCTGGTACACTCCATAGCTCTGCTCGACTTCCTTAATCTTTTCGTTGAGCTTCTCGACATATTCACGCTGCTGCTCCCAGCCCGGATCGGTGGTTTTCATCGCTCGGAGCTTGTCTTTGGCTACGGAGAGCTCCGCGCACATGCCCTTCAGTGTGCCGGCATATTTCTGCTGCGAGATAATCTGATTCTGAGTAACGCGAGACAGTTCGCGCATCTCCTTCTTATAGGCTTTTTGTGTCTCCTTAAGGCGTATCATCTCTTGATTATACTCCTCGCGCGTCTTCTCTCCGTTCTTGTACTGAGCAGTCAGCTTCTGCATCTCCACGCTGATATCGTCAATCGCTTGTTGATACTGCGCCATTTCCTGAATTGCTTCTGAGAGATTCAGCTTTACTTCGAGCAGAGTTTGTTTCGTTTCGTTTGCCATATTGTTTGCGTTATTAAAATTTTTCTGTACCTTTGTGTCATAAGGGCTCCGTGAGGAGCGTGCACCGACCTCGTCGGTGGCGGCTACACCTATTCTTTTAAAAGTTTAAGTGTAGCTTTTTTCTATGCTTCAAAGACTATATTGCTCTCTTCAAACTCCCAAATCTTAGTCTTGGCGGTATTCCTGCCTCGCACCTGAACTATATTGCTCACTCGCACCCATTTGTTTTTCTCTTTACGATATAAAGCAATAAAGAGCTCGTTAAGTCCGTCGCAAGCGCGGTTGCGTATGTGTCCGTCTCGCGTAACGAAATGTTTCTGCTGGGTGCGCATCGGCGGTAAAGCGATTGTCTCTTTAAGGCGGCAGACGAGGGTGCTGCCGTCATAATAACCGGTGCGCACCTGCTGCGAGTGAACGCCCTGCTTTCCCTGGTAAAGAATGTCATAGCCGATAATGCGCCATTGAAGCCCTTTCCGGTCGTATCTGTACTGATTGGTTCGGTGCGTATGGCTCCATATCAGTACGCCGCGAGAATCTATGTACTGGAAGCTCTTGCCGCGCCGAGCATAGCCATGACGGAGCAGAACTACGCGGTAATTGTTGTCTGCAATTAGATTGTTAAGGGCTGCGCCGCTAAGGGACGAGATGGATGCGTAGTAATTTCCGTCTTCGTTGCGCAGCACCTGCAAATTATTGAATGCATCATAATCTTGGCCCGATGCGTCAAGACTGCCAAGCTGAAGGAGTTCCGCTTCCGCTGTGTAAGCGTCTTTCGTTGTGAGCTTGTTAATCGCGTAGTAATGCCCAAGAGCGAAAGAGAAGACCGGAACTGACATATCCAGGTCTTTCAGGTCGAGTACGTCCGTAAGTACGCTCACTTTGAGCACTCGCGGCTGCGCGATTGTTTGCTGATATGTGCGGTATGCGCCGGTTGCGATATTTGTAAAGTCAAGACCGGAGAAGTATGCCAGGCGGCCGGCGACCTCAAAGATCCGCGGAGTGACTTCCGTAAATACTTCGGCTTCCTCGTCTCCATTCGGATTGACGGAATAGCAGTCTATCCGGAGCAACTCATTGTCTCCAGAGACTTGATAGTCAGTGCCGGCGAAGTCGAGCGAGAACAAATCTTTCTCTGCGACCAGAGTTTCATTGTCCACAGTTAAAGCTCCGTCGAATGTCTGAAGATTTGTCTTGTCTACCGCCCACTTGCAGATATTCCTTTGTGCGTAGGAGCCGAATGTCGGAGTGATTTCGCTCGGCTTTACCGCTTCTGTGAGCATCAGTTTATCGGTCCAATCGAGGGCGCTGCTGCGATTCGCATAAAGCGAGTCGATGCTCAGGAAGCGGATCGTATTGGCATCAGGGCATACTGCAAACACGCCGCAAATCTTCATCAGATTTTTAAGCAGTTGCGATGCTGTCCAGTCCGGCAAATTCGCATAGAGCGGATAGATACCGCCGAATACTACCTGCTGCTCTTTGTCATAGTCGCAAACGATATCTATATCCATATCCACATCATAGACGGAGCAATCGTATGCTGTGCCAAGAATCATCGGCACAAGCTGGATGTAGTTATATTTGCCGGAACTGCCGCCGCTTTGCCAATTCAAATCGATGTCGAAAACTCTATCTTCCTCAACCGAATATTGTACCCGAGTGCCGTCAGGAGTCAAGTCATTCCACGGCATGCTCAACTGCTGGATGAGCTCATCTATATTGCCGTTAGCATCTGTAGCATACAGATTGATTCCGCGCACTATTACCGGAATGCTTGCCGGAGCTGTACGGTATGTCTTGAACCTCGAGTCTGCCTTCAGAACAATGCGTATTTTATTATAGTCCGTCACATCGAAGCAGTTGCCGCCAGCTATGAATTGATTGCGCATATCTCGGTCGCCGGAACCGGTATCGCACCCGAACATCCACTTATGTTGATAGTGGATTTGAGTGTTTGAAATCTTTCCGGCTATAAGGTTTATTCCTTGAGCGGCTTTCGCCTTATCGTCTGCATTGCGGTGCAGCAAAGGTATAGCGAGATTGCTGAAGACATTGGTGCCGGAAAATGTCACTCCGCTTTGCGATTGGAGCCTTGTCAGGATATCAGACACTTTTAGCATCGGGTGCGTATGCCCTACGCTCTTGTACTGCGTGCCGTGATAGCCGGACTTGCGGTAGACCACATTCGTAGGGTAATAATCACTTTGCAGAATGGCGCTATCGTTCCAAGCAATATAATCCGCATCAGTCTGCAAATCTCTCAGCCTGATGTCAAGCAGCTTCTTGAAGGCGTTGACATTACCCCAAGTGAAAGAGAATTTTACGTGAGCCGGCGTTATGCTAAGAAGTGTTCCGAAGCCGGAGAAGATCTGAACTCCGTCGCGGAAGTAAAGTGCGCTGTGCTTGCGGTATGCGAATTTGCTTGTGCCGGCGGAGAGCTGCGCTTGCTGGATAGCAGCAAGATTGTTCTCCGTTGCCGGAAAGTCCACAGAATTGGTGCGGTTGCTCACGATCGCATCTATATCCGTGAAGAATGGAGATTGATACACCAGCGAAGCGGATTTGCCGCTCGCCTGGTCCATAAGAACGCCGTTAATATAAAATTGCTCCTTCATAGCTCATCAGAACTGAACATTGATATTAGGCAGCGCAAATGTCACTTCCACGGAATGCGTCTCATTGCCGGTATTATAGCTTCCGTCAAACTTGGAGACCGACAGTTCTATCCACTTGGCGAGCTTCTCATCGTAGTATTCGATTTCGCGAGCAAAGGCTATCCAGCGCAGCGCCTGAAAGTCCGTCTCGCTGAGCAGTTCCGCCCCGACGGTTATATTATTCTCCGTAGTAAGCGAATAGGTTTTTATATTCGATTTGGCTATTTGTGGGTCTTCGATGAACTGTTCGTATGTCGCTACTGACTTGACAGAGGGAGCATGCTTTTGCTGGCGCGCGAACATGAAGTAGTCAACTCCGCCGAGCTGATTTATCCAGCGCACATAAAACGGCTTGCTCGGATTGCAGTGCACGAAGACCGGAATGTCGAGCTTCGGCAGAATATAAATGCTGTTACCTTCCTCGTCCTGGATATTCTCGTTTGCGCTTTCAGTCCATAGCTCCACCGCCGCATTGTCAATTCTCACGCGCGACACTGCAAGCTGCTTGAGTTCTCCGAGCTCGTACTGCGCTTCGCCAGTGCTGGAAACAAGAATGGCATAGTCGAGCGGATAGCCTTCGTAGTAATCGATGCGCGAGAACTTAGTTAGGACCTTGCCGTCATAGCCTGCCATATCTGCGTCTTCGCCTATCTGAGCTACTGCGTTGACCGCAAGAAAAGTGTATGTCACTCCTGCGACTGTCATCTTATAGCGAATCGACAGAGCCTTGTCCATTGTGATGTTATCTTCTCCAAATTCAGCAAGCTCCTTGTTGAACCAGCTCTTCACTACCGCCGCCACATCGAACTTCGTTACTCCGTAGCAGCTCTCCGCTACCAGGCGGACATAAGTTCCGTCAGCCTTGTAGATATTGATTCCGTGCGAATCTACCGCTGTGTTCTTGTAGAGCACATCTCCGTCTTCGCTGCACATGAAGTTGGCATCCTGGTAAGCATAGCCGGCGCGGATGAAAATTTGCGAGCTGTCGTAGATATAATTCCTGAACTTCGCAAAGTCCGCCGCAGTGAGCGATGTATCGAACGAAGCTCCTACCACTTCCGCTATATCGTTGGAGATATCACTGAATGTCCATTCGGTGCGTCCGGAACCGACCGTGTCGACAGCGTATGAATCATCCGTCAACTTAACACAAATGCGTATGCTGCTGGAAAGAGCTGCGTCAAAGCCTATTTTGCGCGCTGCTGTCTTTTTGATAAAATTCGGAACCGGAGCATAGCTCGGCTCATAAGTGCCGCGAATAAGATGCAGATATTTCGTGCGAGTTACAATTATCGGATTGTACGCGCGGCGCATTTCGCTCGGCAGCTCCCATAAAGCGACTCCGCCGGCGGCATTGTCAGCGGCTTTCTCGGCAGTGCCGAATGCGTCCAGATAGTTAGTGCGAAGAAGATTATACATAGCATTACTTTTTTATTGCGATTGAACTGAAAGCTCGGAATTTCCGAATCCCTGGAACCCTTGCGTGAACATGTCCGATATTTGTTTTTCAAAGAAGACCGCAAGCTGCTTTTGCAGTGTCTCTATAAACCCTTCCACTGCCGGCGTGAAGATATCCTTGCGTCCGCCTCTTTGATAGAGACGAGTGCCATAACGGTTGATATACCAGCGGAGCCGGTTCGCTTCGAGGCGCAGCTGTTCGTCATTCATCTCGGAGTGAATGCCGCGAGCCTTGAACCACTCCACAAGCGCATCGTTAAATTCCTTTATTGCCGCTTTTCCGCCCTGGTAGACGCCTCTTCCGGTCTCAAGCGCACCGAAGTATTTCCGCCCGAGGATTGTCGCCACATAGTCGTTTCCTGCCCTTTCAAGCCGCCACTCCAGAGACTTCAGTGTCTTGCCGGTCGCCACTTGGCCGGCTCTCTTGGAATTGGCTTTGATTTGTGAGATGCACTTCTCGAGCGCATCTTCCACAAGCGCGTCAATCCGTGTATTTGCCAGCTCCAGTTCTGCCATAGATACGCTTGTTTAATTTTTTCTCATACTTGCGCTCTTCCAGGTCCGTATAGAGAATGCCGAACACTTTGGCATAATCCCAGCGGAGTATCTCGTCCGGATCTTTGGAGTACGCTTTCGCGAGCGCCTTGATAGTCGACATATTGCCTACCTTCTCGCCGAGCTCTTTCACACCGGCGGCAAGCTCGTCGCTGGAAGGAGTATATTGGAGAAGCTGCTGCTCTTTATCTATCCATGCCTTCAATCCGTCGATTATATGCCCGAAAACCTTGACTCTCCGGCGCACTGGAAGCAGCCTGGCTGAAAAGCCGTGCAGCTCGCGGAATGCAGCCTTGAATTTTTGATATTCAGATATATCTTCCTGGCCGAATATCTCCCCGAGAGCTATGCGGCTTCCGTATGTGAAGTCGCTGCCCTCGAAGTTGATTTTATGTAAGACTATTCTTGCCATGGCATCAGCAATCTCGGAAAGTCACTGTCAGCCGCAAAAATACAGATACGGCATTGGCATCAAAGCGCGGCGGTTCGTTGGGAGAAGAGATAGCGGTACCGTTCTGCTCGATACTTTCGAAGTAACCAGATGCTTCGAGCGCTTCAAGAAAGGACTTAACAGCTTCAGCTCTAATCTCGTCTCGCAGAGCTTCGCGCTCAATAGCATCGCCCTGCATCTCCGCGAGCTTCATGAATGACAGTTCCAGCCGCGCTGTTCGCTTCCAACCATAGCGATATGCGTAGCCGCTTTCATAGTATTCATCCATGAAGATGCACGGAAACGGAGAGTCATCAGCTTCTACATTCATCATCCTGGTAGTTTCGAATATGAAGTGATAGCCAGGACATGCAGCTTCAGCGATAGTTTTAATTTTTTCCAGCAGTGTCATATATTGTCAGCTTTTTTTAAGTTCGTGAAAAGCGGCTCGTCTGCCGAGAGTCGCGGTGCTCTACAAGTCCGGTAAGCGCATCAGGAGCATCGTCATGCGCGTTGCCTCCTTCCTTTTGGTAGCTTGTTATGGCATCGTAAAATTCTCTCCAGCGATGATTCCAGCCGGTAGGAAAAAAGACCAGGTTATTCACTTCTGCGGAGTGCGAGAAAATCCGCACTTGCTTGTTGAGCGTCTGTGTATAATCCTGGAAACGAGTTTGATTATTGCCGAGCTCGCGGCAGCACCTCTCCACGTTGCGACGGAAGCCGCGGCCGCCACTGTTCGCCTCAACGATGCACGACGCCACTGCGTTATTGGTAAGCATTCTTGCAGTCTCCGGCTCCGTATACTCCATAGGTTTTTTCGTATACAGTACATCCAGCACATAGAGCGCTGTGTCAAACTCAGCGTATGTAATGGAGCAAAGATAGTCAGCGCCGGTATCGGCAGTATCGGTGTAGTTCTTGATGCGATAGCTTCCGGTCGGCAGTGTGTCGTATGTTCGGAACTCCTGGTACATAAGTCCTTCAAGCGGCTTTGGATTCTGCATATACTGCGTCTCGAAGACATAAGAGTTGATGCGCTCCAGCTCGCGGAGCTCTTCCAAAGTATGCTTGAACTCCCATAAAGCCTTCTCGTTTCCCTTCTCATCGGTATAAATGCATGGAAGCGAAAGAACGGTCCATTTTTCCGGTTCCGTCTCCAATAGATAGCCGCAAAGGTCGTACTGGTGCAAGCGCTGCATAATTATCACTAACGGCGTATTCCTGCTGTTAACGCGGTTGCGAATGGTCGTATCGAACTTGTTGTTGACCTTGTTCCTCTGCGTGTCGGAAAGCGCATCGTCGGGCTTTATCGGATCATCTATGACGATTGCTCCGCCAAAGGAAGAATTGTCGACATACGGCATAAATTCGTCCAGCATTTCCTCTTCATTCTCATCGCCGGCATCATCCACCAGGCCGGCTCCGAATCCGGTAACTTGACCGGCGCTCGATACTGCGTACAAACCGCCGCCCTCTTTGGTGTACCACTTCTTTGAGCTGTTCGATAAAGGTGCAGCGTCGAATAATCGCCGGTACTCCGGTGTATTCATTATCGCCTGCACATCCGCCGAATTGTCACGCACCAAATCGTCAGAATAAGACAGATGAATGAATTTTGCAGCCGGATTGATTGCAAGCCCTTGCGCTATGAAATTCTTTACCGCCAATTCGGTCTTGCCGTAACGAGGTGCGATGTTTATCATCAGCTTCTTTATCTCGCCTGATATAACCTTATCCAGGGCATTGGATATCAATTCGTGATGCTTGCCCACTATGAACTTTCGATTGTATCTCTTCTTGAAGAAGTACCGCGTAAAGTTCAGCATGCCGGACAAGCACCATGTCTTAATGATATCGATATCGTGTATATCAGAACTCATCTTCAAGTTTTTGCAGAAGCTCTACCGCTTCTTTTTTCGTAAGTATTCGAGCCGGTATCAAGTCTTTGCCGTCCTTGCCGGTTATCTCAGCTTTAATAGGAGCGTCGTAGCCAAGCATCTGATTTATGCTGTCAAGACTTCGCTGCTTGTCATACAGCTTAATCTTCAGCTCGGTTCCATGCTTGGTCGTCCTTGTTGTAATCTCCTGGATGATTGCCTTCTCGTCTTCAGTCAAAGAGTTGAACTCCTTCATCGTCAGCCAGCTGCGCCTTATCTGTCCGGCGTTGGCAAACGCAATCTTCTCGTGCTCCTTCAAAATCCGAAGAGCGGATATGCCGGATGCTTCAGCAAGATTGTCCTTAAAATAGGCAATCCTGCTTTTAATGTTAGGCTTTGTTAGCAGCCTGCAGCCGGTTATGCGAGCAGATTTCGCGGCATAGCCGGCGGCGATTGCCGCCTTACTCGCGTTGAGGTGCAAAATGTACTCATAACAAAATCGCTCCTCTTTAGCTGACAGTTTCGCTTTTTTCTCTTTAGTACTGCTCATTTTTCTTCTTGTTTAATGCTGCCGCCGCTTTCGCGAAAGCCCTTTCAGGCATGTAGAAGACATATCCGCGGTATTTTGCCTTGACGAACTGCATCGCCTGAACAGCCTTCTTGTTTTTAAGTGTTTCGCGGTAAACCCATACTGCGCGAGAGTTGTTCCTTGTGAAGACCCGCCAATTAAAGCCGGACTTTCGCACTACCTGCACTTGAGGAGTGCGATTGTACTTGAATTTCCATATCAGCCGCTGGAAGATATTCATCTTCGGAGCGAGTTTTACAATTGTGCGCTTCTTTCCCATTTTGTACAAAGTTAAAAAAATTTTGCGTATGGCATACGCATTTGATTGTTAAAATTTTAGCCCGATTTTATTTCCTCGCTGCGAAATCTCATGGAGCTGCGTATAAGCTCCAGCGTTGCCATTGTGTTCTGCTGCTGCGGAGTGAAGTGCAGAATGCGCCAGCCTTGCGATACTGCGAGATTCATTTTTTCTTGGTCCACCAGCCAGCCGGATGCTCTGTTATGCCTTCCGCCGCCTTGCTTCCAGATGCCGCCGTCAATCTCTATTGCGAGCTTATAGTCAGGAAGCGCGTAGTCAAAGCGGAACTTCCTCTTCGCATCGAACTGAAGTTCTCTAAGGCAGCGCGCTCCGAGCTGCTGCTCCACGAGCAGTGTGAAGAAGTCTCCGCCGCTCTGCGCCAGCCGCGTCTCCTCCCCTATCTTCACTGCTTTCATCACGCGGCTGGGCGCGCGCTTCGTTCGGACTTTTTTCATTAAAAAATAGCTCGCTTAGATTTATTGATTTCGAATTTTATCGAATATCTCCTTAGTCAGGTAGATATCATACATAGCGTCATGGAGATCTGCCTCCTCAACCTTTACACCCATGGCCTCCGCCACGGTTGCCAGTTTGAAATTCTGCAGCTTGGCACGTTTGTCTGCAAGAGCGAGCGTAGCCAGTACCATGACATCGAGCGAATTGCTCCAGAACCAAGAACCGAAATAGTTGTCGTAGTTCTGCGCGAAGAAGCCACGGAAGAACTGATTGTCAAACGCGGCGTTATTATAACCGCAGAGAAAGAACTTATCGGTCTTATCATACCTATCGACATACTTTGACAGCATGGCGATGATTTTGCGGTAAACCTCTCTCATCGGCGGATATGCGAGAATCTGCTCATGAGTAACGCCGGCGATTTTCAACGCTTCCTTGTCAATTAAGGCGTGCTGATTCGGAGCCACATGGAAATCAAATTTTTCTTTGATTTCGCCGTCAATTTCAATCATACCGGATATCTGGTGGATGCCATGCACCTGCGGATTCACTCCGGTAGTTTCCAGGTCGAAATAAAAATCTTCATAGTTTTTAAAATTTAAATCTCATTATTTGTCTGCATATTTTTGCTATCTTTCTTTCGTAAAGAATACTGATTGTCGAAATTTTACACTTCGCCGGTGCGGGCTTATGAAAGTCGCTGTAGGCTGCGGCCCAGACGATGTCTCCCACATCATACTTCACTTTGATTGTCAGATTTTTCATTTTCTAAATCTTTAATTATTTGGACTTGCTCCCAAATCTCATTGAGAGCAGTTGTCTGTTTATCCGGATTATCAACGGTACGGTAGTGGTCGCGCATATCCTCGACTGCTTCTTCGATTGCATCAATGCTGTCTGCCGGTATCTCATAGCGATAGCCGGCTATCCAGCTTGCAGCCGCCAGCAGCCCGAAGAGCGCCAGCGCGAGCACTATAAGGACAATTATTGTTGTCAGAATCATTGTAATTGCGTTCATAGTAGATATTATTAGCTTCGTTTAGGAAAGAATATCTGAGATATTACACCGCTGACTTCATCGTAGGCGATGTATTTACCTCTGAAGTATTCCATGTTCTGATCTGCATTCTTCGGATTTTCCAAAGATGCCTTCAGTACGGACTTGGCGCGCTCCACTACAGAGACAAGCGCCAAAATAGACTCTGCCGGCGAATCGTCCGGAGATACCTCCCATAAGTGGAAGCAAGTTTCATTGATGTTCACGAACTCATCTCTGGGCGGAAATATCTGCGCCACGGAGATACGGTTCGGCATAAACCTATAACGCAAGTCTTTAAGCTCATAGTAGCTGAGTGTGCGCCTTGCATCTGCGGAAAGATGCCACTTACCGTTCTCGATGTTAACGAAGACGCTTTTGCTTTTGTAGCGGAACAGTCCGGTGGAATAGTAGCCGAACTCGTCTTCTTCCTCGTGCGGAGTGAAAATGTCTGTAAGCTCCTGCGGAAACTCCTTAATGCGGAGCTTGTCAAGTTGTTTTTTATTCATTGCTTTTATTTTTTTAAAATTATCTTCTGTAGGACTTCGTTTTGAAGCCGATAAGTTCGAACATCTCATTGAAGCGGTCCGCAACTCTGTCGCCGTAACGACCGCGAATGTCTTTCTTATCGAGGTTTGTCGTTATGATAGTCGGAGCGAGAGTGTCGTAGCGCTGGTAGAGAATATCGGTTACCGGAGTGACCTCCGTGCCGTAATTCTTTACGGCTACCGGCTCACAGCCGAGATCGTCAATAGCCAGATAGGCGGTGCGCTGCACCTTGGTCCAGTTGTCAAGATTTCCGTCTTTTGCATCTTTAGCGTATGCAGCTATCATCTGAGCGGTAATTATTGCGAAGTCCGGTGTGTTATACAGAATATTCTCGTATGTCCGACGCTGCTCCGAAGTCATTTTCAAGTGGTTATATTCAAGTGTCTTGCGCGCAGCGTCCTTAAGGCTGCTGCAGCTTCTCGCGATCGCTCGCATCGTTGTGCTCTTACCATTGCCCACTCCGCCGTAAAGAAGCAGCCCGAACTTCTTGCGAGAGTTCGTCAGCCAGTCGGCGCAGCTTTGCAGACGCTCCTTTGTCGGTTCGTCGTCTACGAATGTCATTCCGCGATGCTTGCACTCCACCTTGTACGCTTCCGTCATGAGTGCATACATCTGCTCGCATGACACGCCTACGCTAAATCGTTGACGGATATTCTCGCTCCCTATCGTCGAGGTGGCAAGCCGAATCAGTTCCTCCGGTGTAAAGTCCATTTTTATTGTTTTTAGGTTCAAAAAATCCTGAGTAGTTCATTGCCATTGAGTAGTCTATGATTTGCCGCGCGACCGCCGGATCTCCTCCGGAAAAACCCACGAGCTTCTTATACATCGCTGCGAGAGATCTCGCATCCTTGTATTTTTCGCGCCGCGCCGCTTTATATTCGAGCCAATCTGCTACGATCGGGCGATAGCTGTCATCTGACACAAAAGACAAATCGATTTCTTTTTCTTTTATATTTTCTTTATTCTTTATATTATTTCCTTTCCTTTCCTTTCCTAGCGATGTTTTGCGATTCACAACCGTCGCATTTGCGATATTTTTTGTCGCATTTGCGACCTTGTGATTTCCCCAGCGGACTTCATTCCCCTTCCTGCCGGCCCTGGAACGCATTTCAGCGATTTTCGCACGCTGCGCATTCCTTTCGTCGGCGGAAGGAGAAAAGTAGTCGCCTTCTTCGGTTTTGTCGAATAAATCGAAATTTTCAAGTACACTTACAATCAGCTCTTCATCGCAGTGCAATCCGAATGCTATCGCACGAGTATCGCATTTGCGACAAATACCTCCATTCTCGTAGAGAATTTCCACGATGCACCAGTATGCACCAATGCCGGCAAGTCCGTGCTCCATAAGTAACAACTGGAGCTTCGGATCGTGCCTGGCATGGTAATCATGCGGAAAAAAGTATGTGTCTTTTGCCATTGCGGAAAGCCTGTTTACTTGTCGTATAAGAAGCCCTGGAAGCGAACGACAGTGTCGTTGTACTCCGGAGACTTGATGAGTCCGTCGCCGTGTCCGGTGAGCATCTCCGCTCCGTCTTCATCGATAACGACGCGAGAGTCGGCCGCCTTCGGAACGCGGAAGCATACGAGCACCGGAAAGTTAACCTTGGCGTCTCCGTTGATGACCTTAACGGATGCGCGCTGCGTTGCCGCAAGAATGCGGAAGCCTGAAGAGCGCCCCTTCTGGAGAAGAATCTGCAAGTTCTCCCCGAGGCTCCTATCTCTTCCGATAACTCCTATCGTGCCGTCTTCCTTGATGCCCTCTATATCGAGTTCTCTACCCTTGCGCGCCTGGGAGATAGCGTCCGCGTATTCGTCGAATATGATGAGCGTCTTGTGGCTTCTGCCGGACCTTACAAGAGCATTCATATTGTCCACCAGGCTTTTCATTTGCATCTCAATGTCGTGGATTTCGTTCAGCACCTTGATGCGCTCATCACCGGCGTAGTTCGTAAATTCATATTTTGGGTCCATTATGAATATGCGCTTAATGCCGGAAACAAGAGCGAACTCGATAGTGGAGCGTATGCAGACGGACTTGCCGCTGCCGGTAGCGCCGCATACAAGCATGTGCGGAGTGGAATGATTGTCGAGGTTCCAGATTACCTTCTTGTTGTAATTATCCAGGCCGAGAGGTATCTTATAGCCGTCGGCATATCTCTGATCCCAAAGCAAATTCCGCTCACGAGCCTTATTTACCTCGATTGCGAGATAACTCTTCTTGTGATATATAACGAGCTCTCCAGGAATGCGAACGGAAGCCACATCGAGGGCGTTAGCTATGTCAAGAGAGTATCTGCGGATGCTGTCGAGCTTAACGCCGGCAGCTGCTTCGCATAGATAGGTATCGCATGAAAATCCGTCAATTTTATGAGCGACTTGCACGCTTATATTGAATGTTCTGAGCAGATGCTCAATTTTTTCTTCGTTAGTCATATTTGTTTTTGAATAGTCGAATGTTATGAATGATGCCGCCTTGTCGCGGAAGGTGGTTATGATTTGTGGTGAGATCATCGCGAGCGACGAATCTTTAATTTTCTTCAAGCGCTTTGCGATGAGCGGCTTCTTGTTCTCAGGCAGCTGCGGAAAGTCATCCACTTCGGAGATAAGAGTTCGCGTCCAGAAGTCGTATAATGTCGGTTTGTCTGCCAGATAGTCAGTGTCGTTGATAGTATATACATAGTCAGGATCGGAAACCGCCTGGAGCATTCTTCTGACGCTCTCATAGAGCAGCGTTTCGTAGAGCCGGCGCGTGTCGTCATCCATAACTATACAATGCTTGCGTATCTGCGCGGAGCCGTCCTTGTTCTTGCTGATTTTGTTCTCGATAAACCATACCTCGGACACTTTCTGCCCTTCATTTCCTGCCTCCCAGCCGATAACATAAGTTATCGCTTGCTTGCCGTGAGTGAGAGCGATCTCGTCCGGATCTGTGAATGCCGACTTGCTCTTGTGGTCTATGATGACGATGCGGCCGTCGTTGAGCTCGACCACCAGGTCTATAATGAGATGAAGCGGAAGCGGAATGTCCACTCCGTCAATCGTTACCCACTGCTCATATCTTTGCTCAATGTCAATTATGCGCTTGACATCCTTAAGATAGACCCTCAGCTCGGAAGTGAAGTTCTGCAGCAGAGAATTGACGCTTTTGGTCGCTTCTGCGAGCGCATTCTCCACGGTCGGATATCTCTTACTGAGTTTCCAATCGTTAGCCGGCACGTTGTCGATATAATCGTAAGCTGTCGTAGTCAGGTCCACGAGTTCCTGCCGCTCATCGGAGAAGCTGCGGAAATACAACTCAAGAGCCTTATGGTATGCACTTCCGGCAATAGAGGAGACGGAACGCCTTGAACGCTCCCTATAGATATACTGCATTTCGAAAGCCTTCTCGTTCCGGCAGAAGCAACTGACGGAAGAGTAGCTCCAAGAGTTGACGAGATAATAGCTGAGATGATTTTCAAGTTCATCTCCTGATAATTGCGCATACTTGTGCATAATTACAGCAGCGTAGGTGTTTCGCCGGCATTAGTGCGCATCGCCTCTTTCTTCTCTTCAATTTGCGCCTGTTCGTCCGGCTGCTCGTTGTCTACATAGTCCAGCACTCCGTCCTCGCGAACAACCGCCTGGTCGGATGCGACCGCCTTCTGAATTTCCACAGACATGGGTGCGTAACGCGAAAGCAAGAGCTTTAATACAGTCTTACGAGCCATAGCGTCGAAATCGGTGGTCCATTTGGACGAGTTGCGCGTGCTTTCGTACTGGCTCGAATATGTCTGCGAATAGCGCTTCGCGTGCTTTTCAACCTCGTCGGCTGACATATAGAGCGACTTGGAGAAGCAGTTCTCCGGAGTGTCGCCGTTGTTGAGGCGGAAATAAGCAAAATAGCCGACTATCTTATCGGACTTACGCTCTCCGTCCAGCTTGAATGTGCCGGCGATGCGATTGAAGTCGGAGAGCTCTCCTTCGTATACTTCTCCGCAGTTGATTTCCGCAAAGAGTCCGGAGCGGATAGCGAGCTGGATGAGCCCTTTATAGCCGAGCTGGAACTGCGCCTCGTAGATTTTCTTCTTGTTGTTCTTAAAAGGAATAAGATAGGCAAAGCCGAGTCCGCTACCGAGAGGGAGCTGCAGCTGCGCGGCTTGGAGCCCGCCACAAATGAGCGTAACCGGATCGCACTTCTGCAGTTCCGCATTGTTGGCAACCGCCGAAGCGATGTTCCGGAAGTATTCATCCGCCTTGCCGCGAAGTGATATCAGGACCATTGCCTGCGTTTTTTCTGCTCGCAAAGCCGCATTGAACTCTGCGAGATTGGAAGTTTTTACTTCCTGCGTTGATTTGACATAAGCCATAATTTTGTAGTTTTATTTGATTATTGGATTTTGGTTTTTTGTTATTGAGGCCGCTTGCCGGTTATGCAATATGAATGTGCTGCGGCCGTCGTTTGTTTTTTGGAATAGACGCGTTTTGATTCTATCCACGCAAGCACTTCCTTCCGAGAGAATCTCGGCGTGGTTCCGAACATATAGTGCGGAATCTGCTTCTTGTAGATATGATAGAGATAATTGCGCGAGAGAGCTGTCATAGCGGCTACTTCCGACAAAGTCATAAGGTCGTCGGGAATGTTAGTTTTCTTCATTTTATCCATATTTTTCGCGGTATTTTTCTTCTGCCGCAAGTTCGTCAAAGTAATCGTCCGGATCGGGAATTACATAGCCGTAGCCGTCGCACCTCGGGCATCTGTGCATATCTCCCTTGCAGAGGTTACGGCTTTGCTGTAAAGCTTCCAATTCTGTATCCAGGAGCTTCTCATACTCTTCGGCCGACACTCTGATTGAACGCCTGCTAATGACATCAAACGCTTCGTAAACCCAGCATTCTCCGCCGCACTCGGGGCATTCTATCTCGCGGTGATGATCTCCGCATATCGGACAATCATGCGAGTTAATTCCATGACATAATTCACACATAACGATGTTATTTATAGAAGTGATACATACGGCGAGCGAGCGGTTCCCGACGGAGTAGTCCGCAAACAATGAGACGGTATGCAGCGCAACCGAGAAGAAGAGATACGATCAGTCCGAGCATAGCGAATATGCCGTAAGCATCGCCGCCGGCGCAGCTTATAAGGCCGCCAAAGACCGATGCAATGCCGAGAACAGAGCCGGCAATCGTTCGGAATGAGATTTTATACAGAATCTGCTTCATCGCCTTGAATATTATTGGTCCTTATTGCAAAGTCTATCGCATCGAGAGCCACTCTATGAGCTGCCACCAATGGGCTGTCCGAGGAGTGGAGTTCCTGGAGAGCAGTGGTGCACTCCTGCATAACCTTGCGAGCTTCAATGAGTGTCATTGCGAAAATCTTTTTTCGACTCTATGCAGTATCGCGTAGAATGTGGCTGTCGAGCCGATAGTGTACTTATCCATGAGATAATTGCGCACCGCCGTGCGGCTTGCCTGCGGATCTGCAGTGATCGCCATTTGATAGTCGTTGTAGATCTGGGAGTCTCTTAACTCCTTCTTTTTTTGGAATGGTGTTTTATATATTCTTGCCATATTGATAGTGTTTTGATGTTTCTTAAAGCGGACGGCTAACGACATAGCCGGCGCGCTGACAAATTGCTATAGCCTTGACGACGAGCGTCTGCTCCGGAAAGAGAGAGTCTTCATCCGGCTTGAGGTCGAGTCCGGAGAGTTCCGGCTTTTGCTCCTGGAAGAGCTTCGCGGCGATTTCCTTCTCGCCTGCCTCCACCTCGCTTTCAGAGCGAGCGGCGGAGAGAACTTCCCTTGCGCTCCTGCGAGTGCCTACATTGCAGCTGCGCTTATATTCCGAGTTGGCTTTCAGTACAGCTACCGCGTCTGAATACTCAGGTACCTTACTGAAATCCATTTCCTTGATGATAGCGCCGTTAATGTTGCCGCAGTTGTACTTGCGGCAGAGATTAGCAAGTGTGAATTTCTTGCCGGTGTGCTTGGCTTGCCACACATCCATAAGGACGCGATGTACCGCCACTCTGCTTTCGATTCTTGTGTGTCTTGTTCTTGCCATACTTATTTTTGCTTATTGGTTTGGAGTATCTAATTGTTTAATTTTCAGTTTATTTGTATATCTTTGTTCGGTGTTTAAAACTAAACATACGGAACGAAGGTACAACAAATTTTTGTATCTACAAACTTTTATTTGTGAAATATCAAACTTTTATTTGTAATTTCACAAATCAATTAAACTAACCTATTAGCCATGAAAGGTTTACATGTCAAGAAAATTTTGCGAGAAAAAGGAATCTCTATCGCTCATTGCGCTCGAAGGCGTGCGGAATACCGGCAGTTAAGCGCGGACTTAAAAATTATATGCTATTCCGACCGTATAGCCGGCTCCCACTCCTGGCTGCCAACCGGCAGGCGTGTAAAAAATACCGGTGGTCGC
>LSQX01056577.1_pt2 | contig 31445 bp, 29 predicted proteins | sample 654561 | NCBI WGS metagenome assembly LSQX01 (sample SAMN04489861, study PRJNA283612) | anaerobic digester metagenome | isolation source: 4 biogas reactors fed with cattle manure at either 37C or 55C with and... | place: Denmark: Kongens Lyngby | collected 2014 | reverse complement strand
AACTCGGCAACATCATGTGGGAATATGTCGGAATGACGCGTAATGAGGCCGGTCTAAAAGAAGGCATCAAACGGATTCGGGAACTCCGGGACTATTTTTGGGAGAATGTTTGCGTTCCGGGAACGCAATATACCTTCAATCAGGAATTGGAAAAAGCCCTCCGTCTCGTAGATTTCTTCGATATCGGAGAACTCATGGCCATAGATGCCTTGCACCGGAAAGAGTCGTGCGGCGGCCATTTCCGCGAGGAGAGCCAGACACCGGACGGAGAAACCAAGCGTGACGACAAGAATTTTATGTATGTCGCTGCGTGGGAGTACAAGGGAGAAGGAAAAGAACCCGTACTTCATAAGGAACCGCTTGACTATCAGTTTATCAAAGTAGCAACCAGAAACTATAAAGACTAACGGCAATGGATTTTAATCTGAAAATATGGCGTCAGAAAAACGCCAAGGACAAGGGTCATTTCGAGACCTATCGCGTGACCGGAATCGAAGAAGACGCTTCGTTCCTCGAAGTGCTGGACATCCTGAACGAGCAGCTGATCCGCGAGGGCTGCGATCCGGTTGCCGTTGAGCGGGGCTGCAAGAGCAGCGGCCCTGTGTCTTTCGACCACGATTGCCGCGAGGGTATCTGCGGGGCTTGTTCCCTCTTCATCGACGGCCGCGCCCACGGTCCGGATGAAGGTGTTACTGTTTGTCAGCTCTTCATGCGGCATTTCAAGGATGGCGCGACCATTACGGTGGAGCCGTTCCGGAGCCGCGCGTTCCCGATTATCAAGGACTTGGTGGTGGACCGCACGGCGTTTGACAAAATTCTTCAGGCCGGCGGATTCATTTCAGTCCGAACCGGATCCGCTCAGGACGCCAACAATATTTTGATTCCCCACGAGCAGGCGGAAGAGAGTATGGATGCTGCCGCCTGCGTGGGTTGCGGCGCTTGCGTGGCCACGTGTAAAAACGGTTCTGCCATGCTGTTTGTCGCGGCAAGGGTATCCTCTCTCGCTTTGCTGCCGCAAGGCCGTCCCGAGGCTGCGAGAAGGGCGCGGAATATGGTTGCGAAGATGGACGAGTTGGGCTTCGGCAACTGCACAAACACCCGTGCCTGCGAGCTTGAGTGCCCGAAAGGCATCACCGTCGCGCACATCGCCCGTCTTAACCGCGAATTCTTGAAAGCCAAGTTCTCGGAATAGCCTTACCTTCGGTCATTTGTCCGTCACAGCACGCGTCTGGTTCCTTGGCGACCATCTTCCGGAACACCCGCTACCAGAGGAAGTTGTTGAAGGGGTAGCGGCCGGCATGGATCTCGGCGACCATCTTGTAGAGGTCGTGCCGGAGTTTCTCCAACCCGGTTCGATTCTTCGCCGAAATGAAGATGCAGGGAGTCTTTTCCTGGGCGAGCCAACTGTTCTTCAGTTCTTCTAAAGTCCGGTTCTCCTTCCCTTTCGGTGTCAGGGAATATTCATCATATTCTTCATATTCGTAGGCGTCGATCTTGTTGAAGACGACGTAAACCGGCTTGTCGGCGGCCCCGATTTCATGAAGGGTGTTCTCCACGACCTGCATCTGTTCCTCGAAGCCCGGATGTGAAATATCTACCACATGCAGCAGGATGTCCGCTTCCCGCACCTCGTCCAGGGTGCTTTTGAAGGCCTCGATGAGTTGGGTGGGCAGTTTCCGGATGAAACCGACCGTATCGCTGAGCAGGAAGGGGACATTTTCAAGAACCACTTTGCGGACAGTCGTGTCCAAGGTCGCGAATAGTTTATCCTCCGCGAATACGTCGGACTTCGACAGCATGTTCATGATGGTGCTTTTCCCGACATTGGTGTAGCCGACTAGGGCGAGCCGCACCAGGGATCCGCGGTTCCCTCGCTGGGTCGCCATCTGCCGGTCGACTTTCTGAAGCTGTGTCTTCAGCCGTGTGATCCGCGCCTTGACGATCCGCCGGTCGGCTTCGATCTGGGTCTCACCCATTCCGCCTCGGGTTCCCCGTCCTCCGCGCTGCCGTTCAAGGTGGGTCCACATACCCGCCAGGCGCGGCAGCAAATAATTGTAGCGCGCCAATTCCACCTGCATCTTTGCATAGGAAGTCTGTGCCCGCTGCGCGAAGATTTCCAAAATCAGGCTGGTCCGGTCGATGACCGAACTGTCCTTGATGATTTTTTGGATGTTGCGTTGTTGTATGGCGGACAGCTCGTCATCGAAAATGACGTACGTGATCTCATTTTCTTCACAGTACTGCGCGATTTCTTCCAGTTTTCCGCTCCGGATGTACGTCGCGTTGTCCGGTTTGTCGACTTTCTGGAGGAACTGCTTGTCCGGCATCGCTCCTGCGGTCTGCGCGAGAAATTGCAGCTCGTCAAGGTATTCAATAACTTTTCTTTCGTCGTCGTTCTGCTTGATGATTCCGACAAATACAGCTTTTTCGGTCGGTATCTGTTCTATCATATTATGTGTCTTCACTCAAAAAAGGCCATCCGACAGGGACGGCCTTTGCAAGATTCTTTGTCAAAGTTACCTGAGTTGGAAGATGACGGGGAACGTGTACGTCACTTTGACGGCGCGGTCTCTCTGTCTTCCGGGCTCCCACTTTGGTGACAGGGATACGACCCGTACCGCTTCCTTGTCCAGCGACGGATCGACTCCCCGGAGGACCTTTATGTTGGAGACGGATCCGTCGGGGTTTACGGTGAACTGGAGGGTTACGCGTCCCTGTACTCCGTTCTCCTTCGCGATCTCCGGATACTCGAGCCTGGAGTTTACCCATTTCGAGAACTCGTTTGCGTCTCCGCCCATGAAGGAGGGTTTCTGTTCCACGAGCTGGAAGGGTATCGCTTCCTCTTCGACGGCTTCTTCTTCCACTTCCTGCACGTAGTCCATGATCTCTACTCCTAGGCTTGCGTCGTCGTCGAAGCTGATGAAGCTGGTTTCGACCTCGATGTTGTCATCCACGATGTCGATCTGGTCGGAGAGTACCGGGATCTTTGGTGTCTCCGGCGGCGGTGGCAGTTCCTCCTGCGTGATGGGGACCATGTCTTCTACTTCTACGACCTGGGTTCCCGTCTGTAGGGTCGCTACGGTTTTCTCCTGGGTTCCGTATGAAAACGCCCCCCAGACTGCGAGCAGCGCGATTACCAGGCCTATCTCCGTGAAGAGCAGGCGCCTGTTCTCAAGATCCGCTTTCGGTGTTTTCTTGATTTCCATATTCTGTGATTTTATGTTCTAACAAGCAACCAAAGTTAGAAATAATAATTTTCTTTTCAAATTTTTTGGATTAATAGTTGTAAATTTGTTGAAAAATTTGTTGAAAACTTTTTATGATCCGCTATTTCTCTGAAGACATCTCCTTTACCTATTCCGGAAAACGCCTCGCGAACCGATGGCTGAAGACGGTCTCGGAGGCAGAACACAAGACAATCGGAAACATCGCAATCATCTTCTGTTCAGACGCTTATCTTCTTCAGATCAACAAGAAATATCTGCAGCGCGACACCTTCACGGACATCATCACTTTTGATTACTGCAAGGGAGATCTGCTGTCCGGAGACCTGTTCATCAGCATTGATACAGTCCGCGACAACGCAGCCTACTACGGAACTGTTTTCACCGAGGAGCTCAATCGGGTCATCGTGCACGGCCTTCTTCATTTGGTCGGTTTCGATGACCGGACTGAAGATGAGCGCCGGATCATGCGGAAAAAAGAAGACGAGTATCTTCAGTTGCTCGCCCAGTTGTCGGTATAACCATGCAAGACCGGTATGACATCATTGTGGTCGGAGGAGGACATGCGGGTTGCGAAGCTGCGATGGCGGCCGTCAACCTTGGATCCTCGGTTCTGCTGCTCAATGCCGATCTTTTGAGTTTCGCCCGGATGTCCTGCAACCCGGCGATTGGCGGAATCGCCAAAGGACAGATTGTACGCGAAGTTGACGCTTTGGGCGGATACATAGGGCTGGTCACCGATGCCTCGACCCTTCAGTTTCGAATGCTGAACCGCTCCAAGGGGCCGGCCATGTGGAGCCCCCGGGCACAATGCGACAAACTCGCTTTTTCTCTGCAGTGGAGAAATATTCTCGAAAACACCTGTAGGTTAGATATTTACGCCGATTTTGCGAACGCTCTTCTCTTTGAGGATTCGAAAATTCGCGGGGTCAAGACCAATACAGGGGCAATATTCAAGTCTCGGGCGGTTATTTTGACCGCGGGAACCTTTCTGAACGGGAAACTTTTTATCGGACAGCATTTTTGGGAAGGCGGCCGGCTCGGCGAACCGGCTTCCTGTGGTCTGACCGAACAACTCGTCAGCCTCGGACTTCGGGCCGGCCGGATGAAGACCGGAACGCCCCCCCGGGTTGACATTTCGTCTGTCGACACGTCCGTGCTTCTTCTTCAAGCCGGTGATTCCGACCCGGAACGTTTTTCCTTTTTGAATATTCCTTCTTCGATCCAGGGGGCGGATCCGCAGATGCCTTGTTTCATCCTCAGCACCAATGAGGCGGTTCATGAGACCCTTCGTTCCGGTTTTCAGGAATCTCCGCTTTTCACGGGGATGATTTCCGGCCGCGGGCCGCGCTACTGTCCCAGTATCGAGGACAAGCTCCGGGTATTCCCGGACAAAGATTCACACCAGTTGTTCCTCGAGCCCGAAGGAAGAAACACGAATGAATATTATCTCCAGGGCTTTTCCTCTTCTCTGCCGCTCCGGATTCAGTTGGACGCGATGCACAAGGTCAAGGGTCTCGAACAAGCGAAGGTCTTTAAACCAGGCCATGCAGTGGAATATGATTATTTCGATCCGACACAGCTGAAGGTTACGCTGGAACTGAAAGATATCGACAACTTATACTTTGCCGGCCAAATCAACGGCACTACCGGCTACGAAGAGGCCGCGGCGCAGGGAATCATTGCCGGCATCAATGCGGCCCTGCGTATTGCAGGCAAAGAGCCATTCGTCCTCCGCAGGGATAGCTCCTATATCGGAGTGTTAATCGACGATCTGATCACGAAAGGCGTCGATGAGCCGTATCGGATGTTTACTTCGCGGGCGGAATATCGGATTTTGCTTCGACAGGACAATGCGGATCGCCGGCTCACGGAACTCTCATATTCCATTGGTCTGGCGTCTGAAGAACGATATGCCTTGTTGATGCGAAAGTACGAGACGGCGGATCGCTTGTCCCGGCTTTGTTCGGAGAAGAATATGAGAGCGGAGACCGTGAACCCGTACCTTGCTTCCAAAGGTTCCGCTTTATTGACGGAATCCAAGCGTGTTGCAGATTTGGTTTCTCGGCCGGACGTTTCTCTCCACGAGTTGTTGCATTATGTTCCACGTAGAACATTTGAGAAATATGAGATTGAATTACCCTCTGAGGAGAATCCCTTTGCTGCGCCTTCCAGGAAGGAAATCCTGGATGCCGTTGAAATTGACATCAAATACAGGGGCTATATTGAACGAGAAAAGTTAATAGCCGATAAACTCTCTCGCCTTGAAGAGTTGATAATTCCCGAAAATTTCGATTATGACAAAGTCTTTGGCCTCACCATCGAGTGTCGTCAAAAATTTAAGAAGTATAATCCTAGGACGATCGCCCAAGCGTCCCGGATTTCGGGAGTCTCTCCTGCCGACATTTCCGTCCTGCTCGTCTATTTTGGTCGCTAATGTTCCACGTGGAACAATTATTAAGATGTTTTTTCTGTCCTTTACCGTTTTGTTGGTCGCGCGTAATCCGGACGTCATGAATATTTTCTTCCGCTTACATCATCTGTAGGGCGGATTTGATGATCTGTTCAACCTTGGCGTTCGGGTTGGCCTTGAGAATGGCATGGATGGCCTTGTTGACGTTGGGTTTGGAGAAACCAAGCATGACGAGGGCGCGGGTGGCCTCCTCCACGATTTCACTTCGACCGCCGGCGAACAGCGCGCTGCTGTCCGCCCCTTCACCTTTGACAATCTTGTCCTTGAGTTCCAGCACCATTCGTTGAGCTGTTTTGAGACCGATGCCTTTTACGCTTTTGAGCCGGGCCAAGTCTTCGGAGAGAATAGCTTGCCGGATTTCTTCCGCGGAAAGGGACGAAAGCATCATCCGGGCTGAGGACACCCCTACGCCGGACACGCTGATAAGGAGCTTGAAAAGCTCGCGCTCGTCCTTTGTCGCAAAGCCATAATAGAGTTCGATGTCTTCGCGTTCGCGCATGTAGTGGTGGATATAGATGGTCGCCTCCTTCTTGTTTTCCAGGGCCTGGAAGGTCTGCAGCGAAATCAGAATGCTGTAACCGATTCCGTTGTTTTCCAGAATCACTTCCGTCGGAGTCAGTTCGGTGACGGCGCCTTTGATGTAGTCGATCATATTCGTTGTTTGTCGTGAGGAGGGGGAAACCTCCGACAATCGTCCGGCTTCGCCGGACCCCTCCCACGCAAGCGTGGGCCCCTCCCTCTTACGGAGCCGAGGGTGGCTACGGATCTTCGGAGGTTTCCCCCTCCTCATGACAAAAATACGTTATTTCGGTCAAAAACGGAATTCATTTGCTAAATTTGCAGTCTATGCGTGTCGATGAATTGAGGAATATGTTCCCGGCCCTTGCCGCAAGCGTCTACGGCAAGCCGCTGGTCTATTTTGACAACGCGGCCACGAGCCAGCGTCCCCGCTCCGTCGTGGAGATGTTGGAGACTTCGATCTATGGCGCGAATGCGAATATTCACAGGGCTGCCCACCACCTGGCGGCGGTAGCGACCGAGGAATACGAAAGCACGCGGGATGCGGTGCGGGATTTCATCCACGCCGCGTCGCGCGAGGAAATCATATTCACAAAAGGAACCACTGAAAGCATCAATCTTGTCTCCGCTTCCTTCGGGGAGGCTTTTGTGCGCGAAGGGGACGAGATTATCGTCGGCGAGGCGGAACACCATTCGAACATCGTACCTTGGCAGCTGCTGTGCGGCCGGAAGGGCGCGAAATTGAAGGTGTTGCCGGTGGATGACGCAGGCCATCTGCAAATCTCCGCCCTGGCGGATTTGATCACTTCGCGTACCAGACTCGTCGCTGTGACTCAGATTTCCAATGTGCTCGGCATCGTGAATCCGGTCAAGGAAATCATAGCCATCAGCCATGCGAAAGGTTGCCCGGTGCTGGTGGACGGTGCCCAGGGTATTGTCCACGATGTGGTTGATGTGCAGGATTTGGATTGCGATTTCTATGCGTTTTCCGGGCATAAGCTGTATGCGGCCACAGGAATCGGCGTGTTGTACGGAAAGCGGAAATGGCTGGAACAGATGCCTCCGTACCAGGCGGGCGGCGAGATGATCGGGACGGTGAAATTCTCCGGGACAACCTTCGGTCCTCTCCCGCAGAAATTCGAGGCGGGCACCCAGAATATCAACGCGACTCCCACCTTGAAGCCTGCGATCGAATGCGCGAAACTCATGCGCGATCCGGAACTCGCTGCGGAACACAAAGCCGTGCGGGAATATCTGTACAAGGCCCTGACGTCGGATCCCCGGATCCGGCTCTACGGCCTTCCGCAGAGAATGGAAGACAAGATCGCCCTTTTTTCTTTCTCCGTGGAGAAGGCGCATCACGAAGATCTGGCCTTGATTTTGGACAAGATGGGAGTGGCGGTGCGTTCGGGACAGATGTGCGCGGAACCGCTGATGGGCCGTTTCGGGGTTACAGGTATGCTGCGCGCGTCTTTGGCTCCCTATAATACGATGCAGGAGGCGGAATTTTTTATCCGTTCCTTGCGGAAGGCGATAGAAATGTTGGTGTAGAAGAGCATGGCAGAAACGATCGAAGAAAAAAAGCAGCAGATCATCGACGATTTTTCGATGTACGATGCGTGGCTCGACAAGTATGAGTATCTCATCGAGCTCGGAAAGAACCTGGAGGCTTATCCGGAAGAGAAGAAAACGGAAGATCGATTGATAAAAGGTTGTCAATCAAGAGTTTGGCTGGATTATAACGTGCAGGACGGGAAGATTTTCTTTGCGGCGGACAGTGATGCCATCATTACCAAGGGTATCATATCCTTGTTGGTCGGTGTCTATTCCGGCCGCGCGGCCGGTGAAATCGCTTCCGACGATTTCGGCTTCATCGATGCGATCGGCTTGAAAGAAAACCTGTCCCCGACCCGCGCCAATGGTCTCCTTTCGATGATTAACACCATCAAGGCCTTGGCCCTGAAAAATTGCTGAAGAACATGAGTGAAGATAATAAAGAAATACTGACCGCGGAAGATGTCAAGGAACTTGCACCGCTCTACGACCAAGTAGTGCTGGCCTTGAAACAAGTATACGATCCGGAAATACCGGTCAACATCTACGATTTAGGTCTCATCTACGAGCTCAACATCAACAAGAAGCGCGAAGCGTCCGTTACGATGACCTTCACGGCTCCGAACTGCCCGATGGCGGACTATGTGTTGTCAGAAACGCATCGCGCCGTTGAAGACGTCCCCGGCATTACCAAATGCACGCTCGAACTGACTTTCGATCCTCCGTGGGACATGAGCATGCTGTCGGAAGAGGCCCGGCTCGAACTCGGCTTAGACGATATCGACACTTCGTACCGCAAATAGAAGTCGTTACCGCGTTATCCGCATAACGAATTCTTTTGAAGTGTAGACAGGGAGGTCGGTAAACCTTTCGAAATCTTTCTTGTTGTTGGTTACCAAGATGTTGACCGTGTTTGATTCCGCGCAGGCGATCTGCAGGGCGTCTTCGAAATCCGGACAGTCGCTCTTGAGCGCCCGCAGGATTTCCATATCGGTGATAGGAAGGATAACGATGTAATGGAGCAATTCTTTCATCTTTCTCTTGAACTGTTCACGGGGGGCCTTGCGGATCACGTATGCACAATCCGCAACGGATTGAGAAGAAAGAACGATTCTCAATTTGTTTTGTGCCGCAGCATTGAACAAGACGGATGCTTCTTTAAATAGCGGCCTTTCCTCGTCTACCAAATCGACCAGGACGTTTGTATCTACATAGACTGTCATATTTCTGTCTCTTGCCCTTTCGATAGAATGTAACGGAGTCTGTCATCTTGCGCAAGCTCTTCCTCCGTGTAGTGAGGCATCAACTTTCCCATTTCCAGAATTTCCGGCGAGATCGGGTGGTCCGGCGGGATGCGCGGAAAGTCATCGTCCAGAAAATTCTTCAGGACTTCTTCGACGTACTTGTTGAAGGTTTGACGGTTCTTCTTTGCGTTGGCTTTCAATTGTTTGTAGATGTTCCGGTCAAGCCTCAGGCCGGTCTGCACCCTGTCGATCGTGTTCATAATTCTATGCTTTGCTACAAAAGTATGCAATTTTTGTTAGCAAACAAATCATTTGCTAACAAAAATTTCCCGACCGTCATTGATAGCCGCACGGCCGTTTCAAGCGAATGCCGCGCCTCCCGAGATGCAATGACCCAGGTGAAACTTTTTAAAAATTATTGTAATTCAATGGTTTACGGCTGGAGCGGATGCTCATGGACGGGAACCAGAGGTCGGAGGGTTCCAGTCCGCAGGCCCGGATCATTTCGACACAGTATTCCAGCCGGCCGAAATCGGCGTCCACGTTGTTCGTTCCGAAGGTAAACTTGATGCCGCGCGCCTTGGCTTCCCGGATGATGTTTGCGCTCGGGATTCGGTAGCGCGGATTGATTTCCAAGGCGATGGAGTGCTCCTCCAGCACGTCCAGCACGCGGTCGATACGTTCCGGAGTCCAAAGTATGTCGTAGTCCGGCTGCAGCGCCTCCGGAAGGTAGGTCGGATTGGCGTAAATGTCCGCCGGCTCGTGGGTCAGGATCAATACGATCTGGTCCACAAGCATATCCATCCACTGTTCCGTCGTCATGCCGTCCATATGCACTTCTTCGGGGTGATAGACGCGCGAGATACGGCCTTTCGGATCCACAATCGTCATGGAATCGGTGAAAAGGTAGTCGAAAACACTGAGGGCTTCCTGCGAGAAGGTGACGGTCCAGCGGCGGCCTTCGCCCTGCACGCCGCGCAGGAAGGGCAGGTCTTTCACTTCCTCGAAATAGTCGTACACCTCTTGGTCGTTCGCGAGCATCCGTCCCACCCCGCCTTCTCCTGCATTCGGCGCCACGCCGTAGTTGATTCCGTATCGCATGCTCATCGCTTGCGCCATTTCTTTCGTGAGCCCGCCCTTCAGGTGGACGTGCCAGTCGATTACGGGAAAGCCGGCCTGCTGCAGCCGAATGATGCTGTCCGTCTGTTCATCCATGGGCGGCAATGTGTCGGCGGGATTCCGCTCGGCCATGTTCAGCGCTTTCAACCGCAGCTGTTCGAAGCCGACCGTGCCTTCCACTCCTTTCAGGAAGACTCTTCCTTCTCCGAGAACTCTGTCCGCATATTCATCCGTTCGGAAGGGCTCCTCCGGCTCGGTGTAGCAGACTACATCCGTGCCGTTCAGCTTGACGGAGATGTTCTTTCCTCGAACTGCGATTTCAAATGGAAACCATTCTCCGTCTGCCGGCAATGAGCGATATAGATTGCGCACGGCTGTGAGGCTGCCGGTCTTGGGGGAGCCGTCGATCGGGCCGCCGCGGAAGAGCACCTCGTAGCCGTTCAGACCGTCGGAGTGAAAGAACAGCCGGGCGGTCGCGCCTTCATCGACGCGTGCCCTGCCCGTCAGCATAAAGTTTTGGAAAGAACCGTTCGTGGCTACTTCATCTCCGGCAGCCAGCTCGACAGCTTCCTGCGGAAAACCCCGGGTGCACGCAACTGCCAGCGCGATGCCCAGAAACGATAAAAAAAAGAGACGGATATTCATATTCCTTGAGAGTTGATGCTCCAAAGGTACAAATTTATTAACTTGTGGCTCGCTATGGCTTTTGTAACGGTCTACTTTTCACTGGGGAGCAATCTCGGGAACCGCGCGGAGAATATCGCGGCAGCGCTTCGTCTACTGGACGGGGCGATGGGCTGCTGCTATTCCGCGCTTTCTCGGCTGATCGAGACGGAGCCGATGGGCTTTGCCGGGGACACCTTCCTGAACGGTGCCGTTCGATATCGGATTCCGCGGCCGGAGGCTTCGGCTGAGGTTGCAGGGCTGGCTTTGCTTGACAAGGTGAAGGCGATTGAGCGGGCGATCGGTCGCGAAGATATTCCTGAATATGACGCTGCCGGCCGGCGGGTCTACCACTCCCGCGCCATCGACATCGACATCCTCTTCTATGGGAACGAACAGATTCAGCATGAGCGTCTTGTCGTGCCGCACCCCGGCATCGCCGATCGTCCGTTCGTGATGGTTCCGCTCCGCCAGATCGCTCTCCCTTCCTTGAAAAAAGCTTTTCCGGAGATTTTTGTCGCTGCGGAGAAGTGTGTCGCTATTTCAACAGATTCAGGCCGTCTTTCGCCGACTGGTCTGTCGGGGAAATGATCAGGACGATGTTGAAAAGCCGCTGGGCATCGTTTTTCTTGCCTAGAAAGTATTTTGTCCAGGCGCACATCAGATTTGAATAATAATCGAAAGGGTACATGGACTGCACCAAATCAAAGTATTTCTCGGCCTGCGCGAAATCTTTACGGTAATAGTAGATGTTTCCGAGGGCATAATTGATCTTCGAATTGGACTTGTCGAGCGAAAGGATCTTTTTGTAGGCGGCTTCTAGATCGTCCGTCTTTTTCTGCGCCTCCAGCGGCGCGCAGAGTCCCAGCAAGGCTTCGACGGATTGCGGGGCGAGTCCGATTGCCTGATTATAATACTTTTCGCTGCTCCCGTAGTCTTTTGCCAAGTAATAGAGCCATCCCAGACGGAGAGACTTGTGGTAGTCATAGCCGTTCAAGACGGTCAATTCGCTGATGGCTTTCTGATAGTCGCCGGAAGCTTCGTACCGGTAACTGTTCGAGAAGATCTGTGCCGGATCCACTTGAGACCACGCAGGTACGGTGATCGCCAGGCAAAACAGAACCGAACCGATTGTTTTATTTATAAGTCCCATTGCAATATGAAATTCAGAATGTGATTGTTGTAATGATAAGGATCGAAATAGTCTGTAAAATAGGCGTAGCCTTTCTTCTGCTGCCAGTAATAGCCGGCGGACAGCCTGGTTTGTCCGAAGAAGAAGGAAAGCGAGAGTCCTGCTGTTGCCATGACGGGATCGTAGGTGTCGTACACCAGGAACGACCGTTCCGAGATGTAGTTCAGGTGGTTGCCGACGCTTGCGCTCCCGTCCAGCCACAGCCGCTTGGCTAGTTTGACACCCAGGCTTTGGGAGAAGATACACTGTGTCTGCATGCTAGTGCCGGGGTTGAAGAGGATCGCCCCTTCGGTTGTTCCGTAAAAATTGAGATTGCCGAGCGGATAATACGTCAGGGAGGCCTTTCCCTGAAGCTGGGAGCCGGCGCCGAAATTGGACCAGGCCAGGGCGACTTCCGGCAGGACAAAGGGGAAGCGTTTGTTCAAAAAGGTCTGTACCGAAAAGGCAAGACGGGATGTTTTCGTGTTCTCCGAATCCTTGTCCATATTTTCAATGTCATAGTAGCCTCCGGCGACTCCGAAGGTTACATTTTGGTTGGTGAAAAATTCCAACGCGCCGATTACTTGGTGCTGCATGAGAAAATCTTCTTTCTGGAGACTGCCGTCGGAAGAACGCTGAAACTTCGTATTGTGGCCTTGGTAGCCGAGCTTGAGTTTGGCATAGTCAGAAAGATGGAAACCGATCCCGAAGGATCCGAAGGCCATGTTTTGGTACTGATTCAGGAAAGCCATATTGCCGGGCGCGGGTTTGACGCCGGGTTTGTTTTCGTTCATCAGGTAGCCTCCGGAGAGGGCGACAAAGTCCATGACTGAGGGTCTGTAGCGGGCGACCGCCTGCGCGTGCGGCGACAGAAGCCTGCCCGCGATGCGCGCCTGTTCCTTCTGCCCGCTTAGAAGGCAGGCATAATACAGGCCTTCGCGCGCGATCGGGTCTTCCGGTGCCTCGGCCAGTGTCTTCCGATAATATTTCGCTGCCTTCGCATAGTTTTTCAATGCGTAAACGGCGATGGCAGTCCGGTAGTTGAGGTAGTAGAAATCGATCCCCTGTTTGCGGGCAGCCTTGCTTGACGCGAGCAATGCCCGATAATCTTGAGTCAGGTATTGCCGGTAGGTCAGGCTGTCGATCTTCCTGCGCGCGCTGTCTTGGGCCTTTAGGGAGATCGCTGCCAAAACCAACAGGAACGTTATGCCCAATCGACGCATAAGGTTTGTTTTTTGGATTGAATTTCAATTCTGTTTCCGGAAACGGTCACCGAGGTTTTGATCCGGCTCGTCCGGATGCGGAAAGATATTGTGTCCGTATGTGTTCGGAAGGTGATTTTTTCCGGGAAGTGCGCGTTGTCCGTTTCCTTCAATTCCGACTGATACCGGATCCGGGTGAACAAGATGAACGGGGCCAGGAAGTCCTGAATCCATTTTGTTCCGGGCGGATGCTCTTTCGTCAGCGGAATGAAATCCTCGACGGCAATTCCTTTTTCGTTGGAGAGCAGAAGTTTGAAACAGCTCCGGTAGAACAGATACAAGGGAGAACTTTTCTTTCCTTCAAAATCCGTGAAATAGAACAGGGTGCCGTCATTTTCAACGTAAGCGGCAGACTTGGTCTCCGGGCAATGGATGTAGGTCTTGTTGTAGGCGTCCGTCGCGATTGTCCACTGATATTCTTTGCCGTCGAAGGAGGCGCGCAGTGTTCTGCCCGGTTTCGCTTCGAAGGCGTGGAGCAGCAGTTCCGACACGGGCACATTGAACACCGTTGCATTTTCCCGCGGGACCTCGCCGATGTGCAAAATCGGCTTGCCGGGAGTCTTCTCAAAGAAATATCCGATCGGATACGGGCAGGGCGCCGCGCCGATTTCCGGGGAATACTGCACCTGAAAATGAATATGCGGCTCCGGAGACCGTCCTGAGTTGCCGCAGGCGGCCAGGACGGTTCCTTTTGTCACATAGTCGCCGATCCGTACTTTGAAACTGTCTTTTTTCAGGTGGCTGAGCTGCGAGTAGAGTCCGTTGAGATGGTTGAGAATGATTGTGTTGCCCCAATTCTTCCGGGTATCCACCTGGTTGATCTCATTGTCGTCGCTGATGTTGCTGATCGAGTACACATACCCGTCGGCCGGAGCTGTCACGGGTTTGTTGAAACTGTAGAAATCTTCTTTTTGCGCGCAGTTGCCGAAACAGGTAACGCCCTCCTCATCCGTAATCATAAAATCCAGCGCTTTTCCCCAGGCGCCCAGATGCGTAATCCCGCCGTCGTATCCCTGGCTGACTTTCCATTGGCCCAAAAAAGGGAGCTGAAACTTGAAAAGCACGCTTTGTCCGAAGCGCTGCAGGTAATTGACGTTTTTGTACACCGTTTTTTCGGGATTATAATACTGGATGTATGGAAACACAAAAAAACGGTTCTTGCTTCGCTGCCCCAGAATGAACAGAAGCAGAATGGAGAGGAGGCTGAAAGATAGGGTGTATGAAGACAGGCCAAGACTTCCGATCAAACTTTCGATTCCCGAGTTGATCAGGAACAGCGCGGGCGTCAGGCCGATGACGAGCAGATAACTGTAAGTGTTGGGAATCAAGAAGAAGCATCCGATCGCCATCCCCCAGAAAAGGTAGTTCACGCCGGCCAGGTTCTGCGTCAGCAACTGGATGTCCACGCCCATCATTTTGCTGGTCACGAAGGCGAAGACGAACCCCAGAAACGCAACCGTCGACTTGATCCGCGACAGGAATAGCAGGGCAACCACAATTATGCTCCCGGCCAAGATGCTGTCGGAAAAAAAGATGGAAGCGACCGTTTTCAGGTAATAATAAAGCATTTGCGGGATCTTCGCACCATCGAAAAGGTGTACGACCTCATACCAAGGGGCTTTCATCTGCTTTGCCAACACGACCGTGAACCGGTCGAACGGGAGGATGGACTGAATGTTATGAAATGAATCGACCGAAAGATCGACCACGAACAATGTGAGCACGAACGGCAGGGTGAGGATCGGAATCTTGTGCTTGGAGAACAGGGTTTCGAGCCAGATCGTAAGCATGAACCCCAAGACGACGGAAAAGAAGAAGAGTACGAGGAAAGCAGCGTTTACATGAAATTTGTACACCAAGCAGATCCCGATGAAAACGGCGTTGAAACCGTAGAGCCCGGACGCGATCTGCTCTTTGGAGAAACCGAGCAGATGAGCCAGCAGGTTGGTCAGCAGAACCGCGGCCAACCCGCCCAGCCCCAACCGGTAGTCAAACAGACTGACCATCAACAAGATCGCCCCGTACCATTTGTCCTGCGAAAAGAAGATCTGGGAATAGCTGTGCAGGATGCCATTCCAGTGCAATGCGCAGAAGGACTGTAGCCGGGATTTCATAGATCCGTCCGATGGATTGTTATAGCGGGATCGTCTTCAGATGATCGGGGACGCTTTCATTCTGCAGGATCGTTTCCACAGTTTCGTTGTTCCGGATCACGTGAACTTTTCCCGTAGTGTCGATCATGACGACTTTCGGCCGCAGCGTAATGAACTGCATCCATTGCGTCATGTTGTAGGCGCCGACTTCATGGATCACTACGCGGTCTCCTTTCTTCAACAGCGGCAGGCTCACGCTTTCGCGGATACAGTCGATGTTCATGCAGAGAGGGCCATACAATGCCATTTCTTCAGCGTGCTGTGTGAAGTCCTGCGCGGGCGAGACCCGATGGTTGTACCAGAAAGAAGTGAATAGGATGTTCACCCCGACATCGAGCACCGTCGCCCGCCTTCCGTTCGCCAGGTGTTTCGTCGCGAGGACTGAACCCAGCAGGTATCCGGCGTCATCGATAAGGGCACGTCCCGTTTCCAGGATCAGCAGCGGGAGTTCTTCGGGTTTGAATCCGAAATTCAGAATCGTATTCACAATGGCGTCGGCATAGTCGTCAAAATTGGGGATCACGTCCGCGCCTTGCAGATAAGAACCTTTCAGCGTGTTCGACGAGCAGAATCCTCCTCCCATATCCAGATACTTGATCCGGATTCCGGCCTTTTCCGCCGTCGCTTGCGCCAGTTCGCACATTTTTCGGGCTGCGACCGCATAGGCGCTTGCCGTGAGCATGTAGGTGCCGATGTGGCAGTGAAGACCTTCCAGTTCGAGATTCTGCTGGGCCGCGATCTTCATGATGGCGTTCCAGGCCTGACCCGATTCGTAGTTGAATCCGAACCGGTCCCATTGCGGGTAAATGCCGGTGTCCATATTCACCCGGATCGCCACCCGCGCTTTGTCGGAAGTTCCGTCCAGCATTTCGATGAGCGTGTAGAGTTCGTCGAAATGGTCGATGTGGATCAGCGAGCGGTTGACGACGGCTGTTTTCAGGTCCTCCTTTATTTTGTCCGGTCCGTTGAAAATGATCAGGTTTCCGGGCACGCCGTTCCGGATCGCTTTGTCATATTCAAATCGCGATACGACTTCGGCCCAGCTGCCTTCTTGGTGGAAAATCTTGCAGACGGCATCCAGGTAGTTGGTCTTGTAGCTCCAAGCGAACTGTACTTTCGGATAGCGCACCTTGAATGCCTTCAAGGCACGTTGATAGGTGCGGCGGATGGTTGTTTCGCTGATGACGAACAAGGGGGAGCCGTACCGGTCCATCAAGTCGTTCACCGAGATTCCGTCGATTTGTTTCACCGGTGTGTATTCGGTTCTGCTTCCGAATTTATTGAGCAAGCCCGCGTTCAGCTTCTGAATCAGGGGGCGTTCATAAGAGGGTTTCATAATTACATTTCTCCCGTTGTAGAAATTTTTTCAAACTCCGAAATATCCACGATCATGTCGTAAGAATACCGGATGAACATTTTACCGCTTTTGTAGCTTTCAAAGGGTTCCACGGTTTCGCCCAGAGCCATTTTGACCAGCGCTTCCGGGTGATTTTGCCCGCATCCGTTCGCCAGATACACCCAGGCGGGGAAGCGCGGATTCATTTCCAGCAGGTAATATTCGTCTTTCTTGGTTTTGATGAATTCCAGTTCACAGCCGCCGCGCCACCGGCTTTTTTCGATCACGCGCCGGGAAATCTCCATCAGCTTGTCGTCTTCCAGGGAGATGCCGGACCAGGCCTTCCCTTTGTCCGTGATATAGAGTTTCCGCATCGGAACCGCCCCGATGCAGGTTCCCTTTCCGTCCCCGATCGCCGTGACGTTTACCTCGATCCCGGTCACGAATTCCTGGACGATCACGGGGTAGCCCCACTTGGCCACGATCTTGTAGAAATATGAGCAGGCCTGTTCGTAATTCGAGGCGACATAGGCGTCATAGTACCGGCCTTTGATGACCAGGGGATAGTCCATCGTCTCCTCAAGTTTTTTCAGTTCTGTCAGTTGGTTGATCATATGGCTTTCCGGCACGCGCACATCATATTTGTCGCCGAATTTGTTCAGTTCCGATTTCTGCCGCTCTTCAAACTCCTCGCGGGAAGGCAGAAACGTGGCGATGCCCAGTTCTGATTTCAATTCTTGCTGGATCTTGATGAAGTTGTGCAGCTCGGCGTCGAAATTGGGGATGATGACATCGATCTTGTCGATGCCGGCGATATACCTCATCCGTTCCATCAGGGTGGACGATCCTGCGGTGGGCAGCGGCAGCTGGTATACTTTGTCCACCAGATCGTGCATATAGATGCCGGGTTCCAGGGTCTCATAGGAAAAGCCGACGATGCGCGCATCGAACGCTGTGCTTTCCTTCAAAGCGCGGATGACGGGGATTCCAGGTCCCGGGCTGTCAATGTTGTTGAGTCCGGTGACCCCGACGGTGATTTTTCGTCTAGTCATTTTCAGTCAATTGATAGCTTTTCAGCAACGAGAGAAAATCGTTCAGGTCTTTTTCCGCTGTGTAGCCGTCCAGGTCATATTCCTCTTGCAGCATTTTCATGATCTTCTCCTCCGATTCTCCCTCCTTCAGTTTGCGGAGGACGAACGCCCCCGACTGGTTCACGCTGAAACTATCCCCGGTGAGGGGATTGAAAATGAATCCGTTTTCGCTGACCGCGATGTTTTTTCTGATCTTCATGCATTTTTTTATTACACATTCTGTGCCTTTGTATCGGGCGATAACGGCATAGATAATGATGTGAGTTTTACAATTTCTTGCTGAAGCGCCGCGGCCTCCCGGGGCTTGTAATGAAAGGGGCTTATTCCCGGGTGATGATCCGGCCGAAGGGCGAGATGGCGATTTTGATGAGTTTGAAGTGCATCAAGCCGAAGGGGATACCGATGATCGTGAGGAAGCATCCGATTCCCGCTACGAGATGGGTGATCGAAATCAGGATGCCCGGTATCAACCACAGCAAATTCATCAGGCAGTTCAGCGGCACGACAGCGTTCGGATCCCGCTCGATGCTGGCGCCGAACGGCATCAGTATCACAGTTGCAATCTTGAAGCACTGGAGGCCGAAAGGAATGCCCACGATGGTGATACACAGCAGCAGCCCGGCCAGAAGATACTCCAGGGCAGAAATCAATCCGCCCAACAGGATCCAGACGATGTTGCCGACAAGCTGCAGAAAGGTCATGATACACGTGTTTTACGAAAGATACGAACATATTCGGAAGCAGCAAACCTTTCTCGAAAAGTTTCCTGCCCCTGCCGCATCGCTTTTCGCAGGTGGAATAATTAAGTGTCCACCTGCAACATTTCAGACCTGTTGCAGAATTATTATTGTGATGCACTTATAGGGAACAGGGAACCGTCCACGTTTCTAGGCACTAAACGTGGACGGCTCCTTGAATCTTTCTTCCTATAACTTCTGCCAGACAAGCATCACGGAGTCGGAGCCGGTCTTGACATCGTCTCCAGAAGTGAGTTTTAGAGGAATGGCGTACCATCCTTTGGTCAGAGTTGACAGTTCGGAAGTCTTGATTTTTACTTCAAACTCACCGAATATGGTGCTTCTGTTGAAGACCAGGGTCGGAGATTCGATCGAATAGAGCCCTGCAGGCATAAGATCGTACTGCACCTCGCTCACGGTATTGTAGGCAATGAGGACTGCTGTGCTTACTTCGATCGAGACAGAGGAATTGCCTTTGGGATAGCCACCTTTCGATACACTGATTGTTTGAACCTCAGAATCTGCCCGGATGAAAACCACTCCGGGTGACGAGAAATAATAAATCGAAGGAATATCTTCGTAGATGATAAACTGGGACTTGTTGCATCCCGTGAGCAGCGCCAGTGCGGCAACTGCTACAATAATCAGTTTCTTTGCCATAATCTGTTAATAACCGGGGTTCTGAACAAGCTGGGAATTAATCTGAATCTCTGAGAGAGGGATGGGGAGCAGATAGCTCTTGGGAGTGATGAACTGGATGGTGCCTCCGTGGAGATCGAACTTGCTGTAGTCGCAGAGCTGATAGTACTCTTCAGGATTGGTGCCCCACACGTTCCAACAAGTGAATGTTGTGGCGTAGCACTCTTCGGCAATCTTCCATCTGCGGATGTCACGGTACCTGTGGCCTTCAAACATAAGCTCATTACTTCTTTCCTGATGGAGCACCTTGCGAAGCTTCTCACCGGTGGGGATGCCGCCGACAATGGCCCAGGAGTCCTTGAAATTAGGAAGACCGCAACGATGACGCACAAGGTCAAGATAGTTGAGGGACTGCTGGCTGAGGGTTCCGTCGTACTCAAACTGAGCCTCAGCATAGCTGAGATACATTTCGGAGAGACGCATCATCGGCCACGCGAAGTTATGATATGTTAAAGTCTTTGTAGTTTCATCATAGGAGCAGTCCTCGTGCATCACCTTCTTGAGGAAGTATCCTGTCTCGTTGACATACTCATTGGTGGTGACAGGCTTGCCGTCCTTGATGATATAGCCGTGCACTTCACCCGCATAGGCCTGAATCTTCATTGTTCCTCCTTCCTGCGGCCAGTCTCCCCTGTTGTATCCGACACAGGCATAGAATCGGGGCTCTCTGTTGAGATTTAGCTCAGCCGTCTCAGCCTGGGCGTTGTACTGATAAAGATTCTTGGTCTTTGTGAGAGGATCGTCCTCGAGAGGGAGACCATTCTTGGTGTAGTATGACATCACGGAGTTCCAGAGAGGGGCATTTGACGTGCGCCACCCATTGGAAGAATAAGGCAATGATTTCCTGAGACCGCTTCGAAGCTGAACCTCGGTCTGGGAATTTGTATGAGGAAAGGCCATCAGATACTCCGGATCGTTCCACTTTTCCATCAGGAAATCGTGGAAGTTGCGCTCTCCCCTGACATCATCAGCGGCAGTTGCGTATTCGGCATTTTCCCATAAGTAATAGCCGTTTGCCTCACAATACTTAATGGCATCTTCGGCTGCTTCCATGGCGCGTTTCCACTTCTCCGGATCGTATGTCTGGTTAACAAGCTGAGAACCATCAGGATTGATCAGATCGGCATACATCGGATCGCCGTTGAAAAGAGGGGAAGCGGCGAAGAGCAGGGTTCTGGCCTTGTAACCGTATGCGGCAGCGGCAGTGGCACGTCCGTACCACTTTGCGTTGGGCTGACGTGCAGGAAGCAGTTCGATTGCCTTGTCAAAGCACTCGCAGATGAAATCCACACACTCGTCGAAGGGAGTTCTGGGACAGTAAAGCTCAGCCTCGGTGGCGTTGAGAGATATTTCGTGGTCAACTATCACGATGGGACCGTAGTACTCAAGCAGACCCCAGTGGAAAAAACCGATCATGAACCAGGCCTCCCCCGCCCACATTGCCCTGTTCTCATCTGAGATTCCGGGCACGTCGCCAACCCTGTCCAGAAGCATGTAGCAGTACCTGATGGCCGTGTAGTAGTCATAGTTGACGCCTCCTGTGGGAGCGCCAGTCGCCTTCATGAAGTTGTGGAATGTCACCGTGGACGTCTCCTCGTTGTAGAGGATACTCTTGTAGCCGTACCACCTTGTCGTACCCTTGGAAGATGTAATCAGATCGTCACCTCCCATAATCTGGCCGGGCATCCAGTAACGGTTCATATTACCTATATGGCCGTAGATGGAGTGCAGGAACTTTTGGCAGTTCTCTTCATTGGCAAAGGCATCGTCGATTGTAGCCGTGTCAGTAGGGACGACGTCGAGGAACTTGCACGACGACAGTACGAAGAGGAGGCAAAAAATGTATAGTATCTTTTTCATTGCAATATCAATTGAAGTTAAATTGTAAACCGAGTTTCACGATTCTCTGAAGAGGATAGGACAGTCCGTTGCCGCTTCCGGGCTCGGGGTCCCAGTACTTGAAAGGAGAGAATGTCAACAGATTGCTTCCCGCAAGGTAGACGCGGAAGCTCTTGATGGTGAAGCCGAGTTCAAGGTTCTTGAGTCTCATATAGGAGCCGTCCTTGACCCAGAACGTCGATGTCTGTGTGTTGTTCATGTTCCATGTTGAAGAGAGACGGGGATATGCCGCGTTGACGTTTCGATTGACCTCCGTCCAGTGGTCATCAGCCACCCACTGCGTCATGTTGTATCCCGAATAAATGTTAGTGAGGAAAGGATGGTGGTTAGACATCAGGATGGACACGTTGCTCACTCCCTGGAAGAAGATGGCCGCGTCGAACTTCTTGTATTGAACCGATACTCCGAAACCGTAGGTGATTTCCGGGATGGTGGGGTAGCCTATGCTGGTCTTGTCGTTGCCGTCAATGATGTTGTCTCCGTTGAGGTCGGCGTACTTGATGTCTCCGGCAAGCACTGCAGCACCGAATGACTGTTTAGGACTTGCAGCAACTTCCTCGTCAGAAGCGAACAGACCTGTGGACACATACCCGTAGATGGAGTTGATGGGCTTGCCGACCAGCTTGAGGTAATCATACTCATAGTTAGGCTCATCCTTGGCAGTCACCTCGTTGTGGGCGTAGGTAAATGTACCCTGGGCGGACACGACAAAATCCTTGCTGAACGCCTTGTTGTACTCGAGAGATATATCCACTCCCCTGTTGAGCACTGCCCCGATATTGGCGTACGGCGTGGATTCCTGATAACCCGAATGGGCAGGAATTGAACGGCGCAGCATGAAGATACCGGTACGGTTCTCGTTGAATGCGTCCATAATGAGAGTGAGGTTGTCGAACAGCCCGATCTCGAGTCCGAGATTGAGCTTGCGGCTGATTTCCCAAGTGGCGTCCTCATTGCCCCAGGTGGTCACCTGGATGCCGGATATTCTGGCAAAAGACTCCTTTCCGTAATAGCCTCCAAACTCATTGTCGCTCGAACTCATTATGACGGATGTCAGGTATGGGAAACGGACAGGCAGAGAATCATTGCCTACCAATCCATAAGAAGCCCTGAACTTGAGTAAAGAGAGGACTTTCCTGAGGTTCGGGCCATAAAATGGTTCTTTGGATAAGACCCAACCGGCAGCCACTGACGGGAAAAATCCCCAGCGATGATTGGTATAGAAATTCTCTGATCCGTTGTAGCCGAAGTTGCCTTCGATGAGGTATTTGCCGTCATAGCCATAAGTGAGACGGCCAGCGATTCCCTGCTGACGGTAAGGCAGAATCGCGTTTTGAGAGGCGCTGGGCACCGAATTGGTTTCCTCCTTCTGGTGATATACCAAAGTGGCGACGACATCGTGCTTTTTAAACATCTTCTTGTAGTCGACGGTAGCCTGAAAGCTGAAGATGCGGTTGCCGGAGTTGCTCACGCCGGGAGTCAGATAATTGGTGCCGTTGGGGCCGATGCTCGAGACTACGTACTCCATCTCGCCGTCGGGCCTGAGATAATAGTCGGTCAAACTGTAATAATACGGAGTCAGCCTGTTCCAGGTGTTGCTGTAGGTGTAGGACTTGAATGAGGCAAGGCCCGATAGTTTCAATCCGGGAGTGATGAAATCGAGATCCTGATCCAGAGTCAGAGTCGCTAGGACGTTACCCCAGAACTTGCTGCAATAGCCCGAATTGAGGACTGCAAAAGGATTGGTCTGGACGGCAGCTCCATCCCATGCGATAGCGTTGCCGTATCTCACGTGGTCATCACCTGCCTGACCGGGATAAACAGCCGCATAGTCCACGGGGTTGCAGGTCATCGTGTAGGTGAAAAGATTGTTCGATATTGCTGAAGTACCCTTACGTGTCATAAGTTGTGTGGTCATCTTCAGAGCCAGTCTGGTAGTGTTGGTCACATTGGCGGCAATGTTGCTCTGGAACACGTATTTCTGCATGACCTCATTTGTCTTGAAGTTGGCCATACCGGTGTTTTTGAGCATCCCATCCTCGTTGTAAAACGATGCATTGAGGAAATAGTCTATCTTCTTGCTGCCTCCGCGGAGATTGGCGTTGACGTTCTGACTCATTGAGAAGTCCTTGAAGAGCATATCGTACCAGTCGTTGTTTGGGTAGATGAGAGGATTGACCCCGTCCCTCGTGTTATCGATTTTCTCCTGCGAGAAATGTGGCAGCATGCCGCGGGTGGTACGGGCCTCGTTGTAATTCTCCATATAGGTGACTCCGTCAGCGACTTTGGTGATTCTAGTAGGACTGGTCACACCGTTTTCAACGCGGATATTGATGGTCATCTTCTCTGAGTTGCGGCCGGTCTTTGTGGTAACGATGAGCACGCCGTTGGCGCCTCTGGAGCCATAGAGGGCTGTGGAAGTTGCATCCTTGAGGACTGAGAACTGCTCGATGGTCTCCGGAGCAATCGAATTGAGGATGGTCTGATCCACCTCCACACCGTCAAGGATGATCAGAGGACTCTTGTTGGAGCCGAATGTGGAGATACCGCGGATCCAGAAATTGGCGCCGTCGGCCCCCGGCTCTCCCGAAGACTGCACGGAGATGATGCCTGCGACCCTTCCGATAAATGCAGTGGAGAGATTGGAAGAAGTGACCTTGAGGTTATCGGGCTTGATGCTTACGATGGAGCCGACAAGCGACTCCTTCTTCTGTGTGCCGAATCCGACCACCACCACTTCATCAAGGTAGCTGGAAGACTCGATCATCGTGACGACCTTGAAAAGTATGGGCTGGGATACAGGTAAAGTCTTGTTTTCGTACCCGAGACAGCTGAAGGTGACTTCTTTTGCCGATGGCGGGATTGTAAGTTCGTAATTGCCGTTCACATCGGTTATGGCCGACGCGTCAGTCCCTTCCACATAGACTGCCGCACCAGCGACAGGCTGGTTGTCGGAAGATGAAATTACGGTACCGGTCAACTTCTGAGGTGCTTCCTGCTGCACTTTTTGCGCGGCAGGAGCCTTTGAAATCACGACCTGACGGCCGCTGATCTTGTATGAAAGACCAAGCCCGGAGAGCACGGTATCAAGGGTGCTCTCTATGCTCTGATTTTGCACATTGACACTGACCTCTCTCGAGAGGAGGGGTTCAATCTCGCTGTTCCAAAGGAAGGAATAGCCGGCGGATTGCTCGATTTTCGAGAATACTGACGCCACAGTCTCCGATTCCGCCTTGACGGTGACATCTCCGTCCGGTCTAGCCGATGCCGGAGACAATGATGCAGTCATAAGCAGGACTGCAGACACGATTAACAATAAAACATGTTTCATTATTTCTTTTTTAGAATTATTTCTCCGTTACCGCTGACAGAGTAGCTTATTGGAGCGACATAGGTCAGCACGTCAAGAGTCTGATAGATATTGTCAAAGAGGACCAGCTTGCCCGAGCATTTGATTGACATCACGCTCTCGGAGCCGCGCACTGTGACGTGATAATGGGATGAAATCTTCGAAGCGATTTCAGAGATGGAGTTTACTCCGGAAATGATGTTTTGATAGAGGCCGGTCCACGAAAGAAAATCTTCAGGATTAACTTCCCTCACCAGATACGAATCATTGTTGTAACTTAACAGTTCGGAAGGACGGAGAAGTACCTGCCCACCATGCCCGTTGATTTCCACACCCACAGAGCCGTCCACAAGAAGGACGTGCTGGGTTTGGGAAGGGTCGAAGCTCACCTTCATGTCGAAGGACGTGCTAAGAGCTGTTGCTGACATAAACTCTGACCTGACCTCAAAAGGCCATTCCGGGTTGTGGGCGACTTCAAAAAATGCTTCACCTTCCAGAGTGACGACACGGATGTCTGAATCAAAAGCAACCGGACACGTAAGACGGGAACCCGGGCAAAGCCACACCTTGCTTCCGTCCTTAAGGTCTATGACGGACACGGAGCTCTCGGCCACGTACACGATCACCTCCAACCCGGAGCTCTTGAATACCCGATGTCCTAGCACCAGTATCAGGCACACTGCAACCACTGAACAGATAGAGACAACGAGCATCAATTTTTTATGGTTTGAACTCTTTGATTTCAGATATGAGACCCTTATGCGCCTCATCAGCTCGTTCTTTTCCTCCAGCCCAAGTTCCGGCCTCACGTCGCGCACGCTTCTGACAACATTGACGGCTTCCTCAAACTCGTCGGAATGCGGCAGACAGTCCCAGACAGAGCCGGCTTCGCACCCCTGGAGAACCCAGAGGACAAATTCGAAATCGTTCAGATACTTATTGTTTATTCTTGCCATAGTTTCATAAGCAAATTATATTTCCTGAGATTCTGGATGGCCTTGGAGACGGATATTCTTGCAGCGTGGTTGCTGCACCTGAGGACCTCCGCAATCTCGTCATAAGACATTTCTTCAAAGAAACGCAGATGGATGGACAATTTCTGCCTGTACGGAAGGCTGTTGATGAGGCAGGTCAGTCTGTTTGCGACAAGCGATTTGGTTTCATCTACCTCCCGTTCCCCGAAGCTGTCCTCAAGAAGGGCTTCGATTCCTTTCCTGTCACTTTCCAGACTGTCGGTGGGATGCCTGCTTAAGTCCACCAACCTGTTGTTGAGAGACCGGAATAGATACGCCTTCCAGTTCTTCACGGCCTCATACCTCGTCCTTGAGGAGAAAAGCTTCAGAAAGACATCGTGTATCGCATCCCTGACTGCATCTTCCCCATAACCCATACTGATTCCGAAATAGTACAGGTCATCAACATAGTTGACGTAGAGCAGGGAGAACACTTCGTCAGGTGCCATATCAGTATCTCACAAAGACCGAAGGGTCATTCACGACATCGGTGATCCAATACTCGTTGCCGTAGGGATCGACGGCACGGACCTTCTTGACGGAAGTCTTGCTGACAGGCACGGCACGCCAGATCTTGCAGTTGTGAGTATTGTTGATGCTCTTGAACTCCGTATACATATCGATCCAGTCACTAACTGAGTAGTCCTGACAGTTTCGGAGTGACATATCCATCGTCTTTTTGCCGTCTTCGTACAACTCCACTTTCCATTTGTAATAGGTCTGATTGTCTGAGTTCCAGATATTGCATATCACCTTGTCCGTCCAACGGACATTGTCATTGTCACGACCGTCCTTCCAAGTAGTGAATTTCGACGGGTCAAGCATCCTCCCCTGCACGGACTTGTCAAACTTTGCCGACTTGTAGTATTCGTCCTCCACTCCGTTTTTCCCGACAACACACACGCCATATCCATTGTATGAACCATCTTTTGCAATAATCCCTCTCCAGAACAGACCGTGGGCGGCTGAGACAATCCACTCATGTAGATTGTCATGCTTGGTATGGATGTAGTGGTGGTTGTAGTGGGAATGGCCCGCAAAAATGCGCTTCAGCGGGTATGGTTTAAGGAGGTCAAATAGGGCATCCCTGTTCTGGAAGGATGCCGCGCCACGTATGGGAATATGCAGGCACACATACACCTGCCTGTCAGTCGGCACGTAGCTCAGGTCCTGTCTCAGCCACTCGACCTGCTCGTCAAGGAGTCCGCTTGTGTATGTTGAAGGGGCTGTGTACCTGACATCATCCATCACGACGAAATGTACGTTACCGAAGTTGAAGGAGTAATTGACAGGAGAGAATGCCTCTTCGTACGATGAAAGTGACCTGTAGTAGTAATCATCCCCCGAAGCGATTGTCTTGTCGTGGTCGTGGTTGCCTATGCAGTGAAAGCACGGAATCTTGAGATGACCGTAGAGATTGGATACCGTCTTAAATGTCGTGGTCGTAGTCCCCTTGCTCACGTGATACAGATTGTCATCACCATCATCTCCAAGGGTCACGGCTATGCAGGGATAGTTACGACCCGCAACATCGGCGTTGATGTCCGCGACAATGTCATCCACAAACCTCGACTCCATATACGGCAGCTTCACCTGCGAGTCGGCAATCAGGTACAGGACGAACTTTGACGGAGGAATCTGTCCGGACTTCTTCAATGTGAAGTCGTGCCTCAGGGCTGTGTTGGTCTTTGCAGGCAGCTTAAAATAATACTCCGGGACAGCGTTGCCGTCGAATGTTATTTCACAGTTGTTGGGATAGGAGAAGAACACGTGTCTGGCCTTGTCATTCCTCGCAAGTTGATACACGCCCTTCTCATTTGTGACCGTGCAGGAAAACCCGTCGCTGACAACGACCCCTTCAGCCCTTGTGCCGTCAGAATAAAGGATATATCCGACAAGGTCCTTTCCCTCCTCTACCTCGATAGGTTCGAGAGAAGACCCTAACGGTTTGTCCCCCCCGTCGTCCGCCTTGTTGCAGCAGATGGCGAGAAGAACTACAAAAACATAGAGGATGCGCTTCATCATTTGGACTTGAAGGTACAACCTTCAATGGTAGAAGTGTATTTCGATCCGCACTTTCCGACAATATAGTTTGTATAGTTGTCAGCAGTGAGAACGGTAGCCTTGGAAGCGCCGTAGTCAGCCGCAGTGATGTCGGTGACGCCGACAGATCCTCCCACGCGGCAGTTTTCCACCTTGCTGGCGGCTCCGACACCCACCCAAGCTGCAATAGATCCGTAAGCAGGGGCGTATGTTTCAGACTCGCCGCCGAGGATGAGACCGGTATTTTCACAGTCCTTTATGTCTCCGTACCGCAAAAAAGATACTATTCCGCCCTGGCCGACATATCCCTCAGAGAGGTTTGTCTTAGAAAGACCCTGCCCGCAATATGTGACGGAACCGCTGTTGATACAACCTGAGACAACCTGATTTTTGGCGACCATACGGGCCACGATGCCTGCTGCGTTGGAGTAATAGTCATTGTGCTTATTGCCGACGAAGATATTGCCGGTATTGGTACAGTTGAGGACTGAGCCATTGCTTTCACAGATGATTCCGCCAACGTTGGCGCGGGTGGTACGGTCAACAGAGATGTTGCCTTCGTTGCGGCAGTTCTCCACAGTAAGGAAGGCTGTCTTGTTCTGAGCCACGATGCCGGCGCACTGGATCCAGCTGGTTCCTTCGGTCTCGTAAGTCACGTCACCCGTGTTGACGCAATTTGCAATCTTTGCAGTTTCCGAACCCAACGTGGCTTCAGCCGTAGGACAATTGGCCCATCCGACGATACCGGCAACGCTGCTGTTGGCAGCCGTAACGACAGCAGATATTGCGCCGCTGTTGGTACAGTTCGTAATCACGATTCCGGTAGTCAGGCATTGTCCGACGATACCGGCAACATAGATAGGTTTTGCAGTCATCTGATTGTCGCCGATCCCCTTAATATCTGAAGTGTTGGTGCAGCCAGAGATTGTCTGCACTGTCTTGGGCACACCTCCGGAATAACCTATGATACCTCCGACATATAGTTCCCTGTTCCTTGAGACGGCAGGAGTATAGTCAAATTTTCCGCTGTTGGAGCAGTCCTTATACGAGCTTCTGTAAGAGCGGGCGCAAATACCTGCAAGCCAATGTGTGCTCGCTGCCGTGACCTGCATGGTCACCTGACCGTCATTGGAACAATTCTCAAAATAGCAGTCGGAGCCGAGGGCTGCGATTCCTCCCACAAGGTGATAGAGGTTGGATGTATTGTTGGAATAATCACCTATATGACCGTGGTTCTTGCAATTCTTGTACTCACCGTTGAACTTCTCCGTTGCTGCTCCTTCACTGGCTGCAATGATTCCTCCGACAAATGAGTTGACCTTTATGTCCTGATCGGCAGGGATGGTGACAGATCCATAATTCTCGCAGCCGGTGCACTTCAACACGCCGTCCTTGGATATGAACGAACCGACAATTCCTCCGGAATAAGCTCCTCCTGTGACGGAACCTTTGTTGATGATGTTTTCGATAGTGGTGTTGCCGCATACGACTCCGGCAAGGGAACCCGCGCTGGTGGCAATGATCTGACCCGCTGCGTTGACAGTGAAGGAACAGGTTTCATCGATTGTCAGATTTCTCACCTCTGCTGACACCACCTGAGGGAAGAGTCCCACATAGTTGTCCCCCTTGATATTCAGGTTGGAGATCTTGTGGTTCTCACCGTCAAATACTCCGGAGAATACAACCGTAGTGTCAATCGCGGTGATTTCGCCGAGATCGACATCGGCACGGAGGTGAACGATGCCGTCAGCGGCCTTGAACGCGCCGCCTGAACGGTCGGTCTTGAGAATCTCGAGGAACTCCTTGAAGTCGCCTGCGGATGTGATGCCGTATGATTTTGAAAGAGTCTCCACAGTGATGGGAGAGCAATAGTCGGAGTCAAAGTCTTCACCGCTCTTTGAGCAAGTCTTGACGCTGACAGAGTATTTGACGCTGGGGGTGAGGCCTTCGACCACAGCCTTGTTTTCAGCGGCTTCGGTCAGGACCGGCTCGCCGCCTTCAGCCTTGCAGGACACGATATATCCTTTGGCATTGTCCACTACATCCCACTCAAGAGAAATGCTGGTGCTTGTGGCTTCCGTTGACTTGAGCCCGGTAGGAACCTTGACGTCGATGAGCTGGATGGTGGTCACCTTGACTGTCTGGCTCCAGGGTGAGTTGTAGGCCTCGCCTGCAGTGGAGATGGCACGCACGCGAGCCTCATAGGTGTGCTTCATCTCAAGTCCGGTAATTTCGGCCTTGAGACCGTAGCTGGTGATTTCAGACCACGTGGAAGCGGTTTCTTCCTTGTACGATACCTGATAGGAAGCGATATCATTGCTGCCGACGGCGTTCCAGGTTAGGACAAATGAGAATGAGCCAATCTCGGCCTCGGGAGCGTTCACTCCTGTGGGAGCGACAAGAACATCGTGTTTTTCCTCTGTGGGTTCATCCTTTTTACAGGATACTGCGGCGACGAGAGTCATCGAGGCAGCGAGCAAAAGCGCAAACTTTTTCATTTCGTTATTCAATTGATATAGTTGTTGATAATAAATATGTCTGAGGCGGATCTGCCGACCAGAATCTCATATCGACCGGGATTGACCTTGAATTCACGGCTTTTTCAAAAGCAGTCAGGTATATTTCATTGAGCGTCCTCAAGTCGACATCCGTTGATATGGTGTGAGTCCGTACTCCTGGTTATTGCCTGCAAAGTGCTTGATGCAGACCATCATATTCTGGCTCTGTGCGCCTTTGATATAATTTACAGCCATCTCAGAAGCAAGATAAGGATCCTCTTCGTAATACTCGAAGTTGCGTCCGCAGAGAAGGTTGAGGTAGATGTTGACACCGGGTCCGAGCAGAATCTGTACTCTTTTTTATAACCGCCGATATAATCTATTTTTTCCCCAAGCGTCATCTCAGATACTGTCTTACACGCCTTCTGCGTGTATTCGGGCTGTACTTTATGATCCAACGCATAAGAAGAGAAGGGCAGCAGCACCATAGCCGCCACTAGAATCACTCTTTTATGTCTCATAAATAATATGATTACATAATAAAGACTGAAAAATGCCTGTTTTGTCTCCTTTTTTTCAGTGATCAGATTCTGCCTACAGGAAAATGTATCGCAGAACGAACAGAACGGCGAGAACCCACATGGTCGAGCCAATCTGCTTACCCTTGCCGGCAAGAGCGTAGAAAATCACGTATGAGATACATCCGATGAGGATACCGTCAGAGATGCTGTAGGTGCAGGGCATCATTATGAGGGTGAGGAATTTAGGGGCGCGCTCACTGTAATTGAGCCAGTCATTCTTTATGACAGGCTGGATCATGAACATACCGATAATAATGAGTGAAAGGGCGGCAGCTGCGATGTAGGCTCTCCGCGGGAACGTCGCAGAAGTACTTGCGGAGCATCTCCACCTGGAGACGCTGACGAAGACGATACATGGGTGGTGGCGCATAAGGCATTGTTAATCAGCAAATAACACAAAGGCCCTAGGGCGGATTTGCCCTAGGGAAACATTTAAAATGGCTTATGTTCAGCGGCTTATGAATCACGGCAAAAAATCCGCCGGCGGAGGCGCCTCTCCGATTGTCCATAAAAATCATTATTTTTGCAAGATTAATATTATCGACATGACACAGGACGAACTTTTCAAGGTGCTGGTGGCGCATTGCAAGGAATACGGATTCATATTCCCTTCCAGCGAGATTTATGACGGTCTGGCGGCGGTTTACGACTATGGCCAGATGGGCGTTGAGCTAAAGAACAACATCAAGCGGTACTGGTGGGATGCCATGACGCGCCTCAACGAGAACATCGTCGGCATCGATTCCTGTGTATTCATGCACCCCAAGACCTGGGTGGCATCCGGCCATGTGGCAGCCTTCAATGACCCGCTCATCGA
>LSQX01140812.1_pt1 | contig 31466 bp, 27 predicted proteins | sample 654561 | NCBI WGS metagenome assembly LSQX01 (sample SAMN04489861, study PRJNA283612) | anaerobic digester metagenome | isolation source: 4 biogas reactors fed with cattle manure at either 37C or 55C with and... | place: Denmark: Kongens Lyngby | collected 2014 | reverse complement strand
ATGAAGGCGGTGCTCAAGGAGATCGCGGGTTCGGAAGGTGAGATCGTCACCTTCATCGACGAGATGCACACCATCGTGGGAGCGGGCGGCGCCGAAGGCGCCGTGGATGCCTCCAACATGCTGAAACCCCTGCTGGCCCGGGGCGAACTTAGGGTAGTGGGGGCCACCACCCTCGACGAATACCGCAAATACGTGGAAAAGGACGCCGCTCTCGAACGGCGCTTCCAGCCCGTGCTGGTAGGAGAACCGACTGTCGATGACACCATCGCCATCCTGCGGGGACTCAAGGAGCGCTACGAGGTGCACCATGGGGTCCGTATCCAGGACTCCGCCTTGGTGGCGGCGGCCGTGCTTTCTCAGCGCTACATCTCCGACCGGTTCCTGCCCGACAAGGCCATCGACCTCGTAGACGAGGCGGCCAGCAAGTTACGCATCGAGATCGACTCTATGCCTATGGAGATCGACACGGTCGAGCGGCGTATCAAGCAACTCGAGATCGAACTACATGCCCTCAGCAAAGAGAAAGACTCCGCCTCCGAGGAACGGCGCACGGCCATCGAGGCCGAACTGGCCGAGCTCCGCGAGCAGTCGGCGGGCCTTAAGGCCCACTGGCAGGCGGAAAAGGACGCTATCGGCAAGATCCAGGCCCTCAAGGAACAGATCGACGCGGCCAAGACGGAGGCCGACAAGGCCGAGCGGGTGGGCGACCTACAGAAGGCGGCGGAGCTCCGCTACGGGCGCATCCCGGAGGCCGAGCGGTCGCTGGCGGCTGAGAACGAGCACCTCGCCGAGCTTCAACGCAATGTGAAGATGCTGAAAGAAGAGGTGGAAGAAGGCGATATCGCCGAGGTGGTGGCCAAGTGGACCGGCATCCCGGTGTCGCGGTTGTTGGAGGGCGAGGTGGAGAAGCTCATCCACATGGAGGAGCGGCTTCACGAGCGGGTGGTCGGCCAAGACGACGCGCTCCAGGCGGTGGCAAGCGCCATCCGGCGGGCCCGGGCAGGCCTGCAGGACCCCAACCGGCCTATCGGCAGCTTCATCTTCTTAGGACCCACCGGTGTCGGCAAGACCGAACTGGGCCGGGCTCTGGCCGAGTTCCTCTTCGACGACGAGAAGGCCATGGTGCGCGTGGACATGAGCGAGTTCCAGGAGCGGCACTCCGTGGCCCGGCTCATCGGGGCGCCGCCCGGCTACGTAGGCTATGACGAGGGCGGTTACCTCACCGAGGCCGTGCGCCGCCGCCCCTACTCGGTGCTGCTGCTCGACGAGATCGAGAAGGCCCACCCCGACGTCTTCAACCTGCTGCTCCAGATCCTGGACGAAGGCCGGCTCACCGACGGTCACGGACGGACGGTGGACTTCAAGAACACCGTGGTCATCATGACCTCCAATATAGGCGGTGAGTTCATCTTGGACCCAGACATCACCGAGGTCGAGATGGACGTCCGCGTGACCGAACTCATGCGGGCCACCTTCAAGCCCGAGTTCCTCAACAGGGTGGACGAGATCATCATCTTCCACCGGCTGAGCCTGGAGCACATCCAGGGCATCGTCGACATCCAACTGCGGCTATTGCGCGCGCGCCTCGCCGAGCGCGACATCACCTTGGAGGTCACGGATGCCGCCAAGGCCTACCTGGCCCAGCAGGGCTACGACCCGGCCTACGGCGCCCGGCCGCTCAAGCGGCTCATCCAGAAGGAGATCCAAGACCAGGTCGCGCTGGCGCTGCTCAAGGGCGAGTTCCGCGACGGCGACACCGTTCAGGTAGACGAGCAGAATCTGGGGCTGGTGTTCGCGAAGACCTCATCGGCCGGCGTGTAGCCGCCGGGAGACAAGTCAACGCATCTCGCCACCTCGCTCCGTCGCGCACCTGGGTCCGAAGCGCCGCGTATACTCCCCGCATGACCATCGACGGACGGCAACTCCAACGCAATCAGCTCATCGACCTAACCGTCACCGGTCTGGCATTCGGCGGCAAGGGAGTAGCCAGGCTCGGTGACCAAACGGGCGGTCTTGTCATCTTCGTGACGGGCGCCGTTCCCGGCGACGTGGTCCGGGCCCGAGTGACCAAGAACAAGAAACGCTATGCCGAAGCGCGCGCTGAGGAGCTACTCACCCCCTCTCCCGACCGCCGTCTCGCGCGTTGCCCCTCCTTTGGCAGCTGTGGGGGATGCGTCTGGCAGAATCTGGACTACGGCGTGCAGTTGCGCTACAAAGCGGACCAGGTCTGCGAGTCTCTTGAACACCTTGGAGGGCTCCGCGCTTTCGAACTGCGGCCTATCGTCGGGATGGCCGACCCCTGGCGTTACCGCAACCGCGCCGATTTCTCGGTGGGGATGACGGAGGAAGGCGCCGTGGTGGGCTTCCGACCCCCAGGGCGTTGGGACACCGTGTTGCCGTTGTCGGAATGCCATCTCCTCGCACCGGTGATCGAGAAGGTGCGCAGCACGGTGGAAGCCTGGTTGCGCGAGAACGGCCTGTCCGGTTGGGACCCCCGTGCCGCCGGCGGCTACGTACGCCACCTCCTGGTCCGTTCGGCGCAGGGTGGCGCTGAGGTGCTGGTCAGCCTGGTTACTACGCCGGAGGACCTGCCGGACTCCCAAGGACTTGTGGAGCGCCTCCGGGCCTCGCATCCGGAGATGGTGGGGATAGTGCACGCCGTCAACGCCGGACGGGCCGAGATCAGCTCCGGACTGGAGTCGGAGACGCTGTGGGGGCGGCCGTTCCTGTTCGAGAAGGTGGCGGGCGTCACCCTCAAAGTGTCGGTGGACGCCTTCTTCCAGACCAACACGCTCATGGCCCATGCCCTCTATGGCATCGTGGCGCAGGAGGTGGGGGCGGATGACGCGGGGCGCGCGGTCGCAACAGACGACGCGGGGCGCGCGGTGGCGGCTGACGACGCGGGGCCGCGACCCGGCCGCAGGCCGCCGAGCGACCTCGTCGTCTGGGATCTGTATTCCGGGGTAGGGTCCATCGGACTATCGTTGGCCGCCCAGGTCAGAGCAGTGTTGGCCATCGAAGCCGTGCCGGCCGCTGTGGCCGACGCGCGGGAGAATGCCCGTCTGAACGGCATCGACAAGGTGAGCTTTCTTGAAGGAGACGTGGCCAAAATGCTCCACGAAACGGCCGAAGGCGTACGCAGGCTGCCGGAAGACCTGGAGCGTCCCGACGTGGTCATCGTGGACCCGCCCCGCGCCGGCCTGACGAAGAAGGCCGTCTCCCGCGTCGCTGAGATATGTGCGCCCCGGATGGTCTACGTATCGTGCAATCCGAGCACGATGGCTCCCAACATCGCCCAGTTCGGCGATCACGGATATCGACTTGAACGAGTCACTCCGGTCGATATGTTCCCGCACACGCCTCATGTGGAAGCGGTCGCCCTGATGTCCCGGACTGATGGCTAGGCGACCTTCAAGGCTACGTAGACTGTATGAGTTCCGATATGCCATCCGGTTCTGCATCCTGGCGGTCACAATCGCGGGATACTTCGCCTTCCCGCAGAGCTTCTCCGTTCTTGTGGGCCTGGAGTTCTTCCGGAGTTTCTCGTGGCTTCACATCGTTTGGGCGATCTGGGTCCTCGACATGGTGGCCCAACTGGTGCCGTCCAGGCGCTACTCAGCGCTGGGCTCACTGAAGCACTTCGGTCGCTACTACAGGGCCTCGACGAATCCGAGTGACAGGGAGCGCCTGGGCCGCTCCATCGCCAAGAACGTCCTCGATTCAGCCAACGTACTCGTGGTCTGGCTTCTGATCGTCACTGCGATAGGCGTCATGTGGGTCACAAATATACTCGGCCGGCGGGAACTGCTGCTCGTCGCCGTGGTGTTCTACGTGCTGGACATGACCTTCATACTGTTCTGGTGCCCCTTCAGGGTGTGGATAATGAAGAACCGTTGCTGTACGACGTGCCGCATCTTCAATTGGGACAACCTCATGATGTTCTCACCGCTGGTTTTCATCCCGAGCTTCTACTCGCTTAGTCTGTTCGGGCTGGCGGCAGTGGTGTTCTTGGTCTGGGAGATCTGCTTCGTCCTGCACCCGGAGAGGTTCAGTGACGACGCGAACTCAGCTCTACGGTGCGGTAGGTGTACGGACAGGATCTGCGGCGCGACTATCAGTAAGGGGGCTCGTCGCGGAACCAATCGCCCAGGTTCCGGAACGCTCTCCAGAAGTCGCTTTTAGCATGTTCTTCGTCGAGGGCGCCGTCGATGTCGGGCGTGACAAGGGCTTTGCAGAAGGCGGTGAACTCCTGAAGGGTTCCCGGGTTCCAGACCAGCTTCCTCATCCCCGCGATACGGTCACGGTTGACCACATCCATCGTCTGCCGGCCCATGATCACCATCAGCCGCGGCTGCGTGATCTGGAACTCCTCCAGCCAGAATACGGGGCAGTTCTTCTCCCCCTCGACGGCGTCCACGTCGTGGCACTTCACCAGATTGGTCCCGTAGACGATCAGGGGGTTCACTCCCAGGCGCTCCATGCTCTTGAGCATGGCCATGCCCGAGCGGCCGTAGAAGGCTACCCCTTCGGTGACCTCGAGATACCGCGGCTGATACTTGAGAAGGAAGATGTCGGCAAGCGGGTGGCCGGATCCTACCGTGGGAAGGAATTCGCCTCTTCGACACTTGCGGCAGTGAGCCACGCGGTGATTGAGGTCGTTGCTCTCCTCGATCGCGCGCTCTTCCAGCTTCCTGTAGATCTCGTTGGCTTCGGTGACGGGTAGTGAGTCGTTCACGATGTGGATCGGACCGGCTTCCATGTCGTTTTTCTGTATCTCGCCCCTCGGGGGTAGAGACTATATTGGCGGACCGTCGGGGAATTCCTCCGGCCTTCAGAACGTCGGGGCTAATCTTCGGGAAGCACTCTGTCAAGTGTTGTGCGTAGTAACTTGAGAGACTGCAGATAAAGCAGATTCTTGCGCCGGGCGATAATGTCTGCTTCCCACAGAGCCGCCATGAAACTCTGAGGATCGGTGAAGCTCGGCATACGGATCATGGCGGTGCCGAGTGCCTGGAGTACGTGGGCGTCACTGCCTGCGCCGGCCACTATGTTGTACTTGGCGGCGAAGCGTTCTGCGCTGAGGTTGAACGAGGAGAGCGCCACCTTCGCGTTATAGATCTCGATCACATCGATGCGGTGGAGGTTGTCCACCAGCGCGCGGTACGACGGAGTGGTGCGGAGCGCGTCGAACGGGTGCGGCACGTAGACCAGCCCTCCCTGCTCCTTGATCAGCGACAGGGTCTCGTCAAAGCTGAGCGCGGGCGGGATCCGCTCTTTGAGGAACAGACCGATGACCTCACCCTCGGATGTCTTGACCTCCTCCGCCACGATCACGAAGGGGTCGCCGCCCGCCGTGTCGCGCGCGATGACGGCCCCCTCGATCTCGTTGTGGTCGGCGATGGCGATGGCCCCCAGACCGATCTCCCGAGCGGTCTCCAGGATGGCCTCGATCGGGGTCACGCAGTCTTTGGAATACTCGGAGTGGATGTGCAGGTCGGCGTTGATCCAGTCGGGGCGTACAGTCCCCGCCGCCGCGTGCCGCATGCGTCGCCGCGTGGACACCTCGCCGATGCCGCGTACGTGCAAGGAGTGGCCGGCCGCCGGGGTCTTCGCCGACAGCCCGTGCCTGCCGCTGGTCGAGGCGATGGTGCGCAGATAGATCTCCTCCAGCCGCCCGGCGACCTCAGCCATGGTGCAGGCGCCGGCCGCCGTCCCGTATGTTCCGCCCGGCGCGTCGGAACTGCGAGAGGCGGAGCCTCCCTCACGGCTCCCGGCAAGCACCCTTTCGATGGTTTCACCGAGTGAGCCCGATTCGGCCGGCATGAACACCGTGCCCTCCACCGCGTCGCCTACCGTGTCCTCCAAGACGCCGTTCAAGTGGTCGCTCACCGGAGGCAGATCGGGACCCACGAGAGGGCAGCCGCTCACCACCGCTTCGGCAACGGCGGTGCAAAGCCATTCCCCTCCGAGGAAGGGGAGGATCGCGAAGGAGGCCGCCCGGTAGAGCGGCAACAGCTCATCCGGCGTATCGAATTCATACAGAGAGATCTGCGACTTCAGCTTCCGAGGCACCGCGCGTGGCACCCATCTCGCCACCGAGGCTCGGTGCAGGGCGACGGCAACGTAGTCGACCTGTTCGGGAAAGACGGCCAGGAGACTCCGGACAAGCGCCCTGTACGAACGGCGTCCGTCGCCTCGGTATACATAGAGACCGAACGTGTCTGAAGAGGAAGACCTGCGGGCTGGGACCGGCCGACCCGCGTGGAGTGGGGAGGGCGCGATCCCCGTCCCGCACGACACCACCTCATACTCACCGGGATATAGGTCCTCCATCATCTCCCGTCCGGTGGGGAAGGTCACCAAGCGCGCATCAAGTCGCAAGAAGAAGCGGTCGAGCACCGACTGCGCCAATTCATAGGTGGCGACGCCTACCGGGGTCAGATGGAAAGTGGCTACCACCGGGCTGCGTGTCTCACGCAGCCCGGTGAAACTGAGCGACGGCGCCAACGGTTCGTGGACATGCACCAAGTCGAACCCGGCCCCCACCATGAGTTTCTCCAGGCGGGAGGTGATGTCCACCGGCAGGCCGAGATTGGCGACACCTCCACTCAGACGCACTGGGAAACTGGACCCCAGAGGGACCACCGGTATGCCGGCTTCCGGCTCCAGCGGACCCACGCCCGCGAGGGGCAGGAGCAGAGGGTCGGCATTCGCGCCGCGGCGATAACCGTCGAGCAAAGTGATCACCCGGCCGCGTGTGCGGTGGAAGAGCACGGGCATCCGCTGTTGGTCTGGAGCGGCGTCTGAAGAGGTTACCACCACCGGCAGATGGCCTCGGGCTTTGAGTGCGCGGGCCAGGTCGGCTACGTGTTGATTGACGGCGCTTGGAACACTCCAGGAGAACGGCGTCACCAGAGCTATGTGCAGACGTGTCGCCATCGGTAGCTTCTAAGATGAAGGGGCCCGGGCGGTTGCGCCGCCCGGGCCCGCATTCACTTCCTTGTCCTAACTCACTTCTTGGCGGTCGTGGCCGTCTTGGTCGCGTCGCTGCGGATGAACGCCTCAGTAAGCTCGCGCGCCTCCGCGTCGCTGTGCTGTATGGGCGGGGATTTCATGAAATACGAAGCCGGACCGAACAGGGCACCCGACACGCCCCTATCGAGAGCCAGCTTAGCGCACCGTACGGCATCGATGACGATACCGGCGGAGTTTGGCGAATCCACCACTTCCAACTTGCACTCGAGGTTGAGCGGCACGTCGCCGAAGGTGCGGCCTTCGAGGCGGATATAGGCCCATTTGCGGTCGTCGAGCCACTCGACGTAGTCGGAGGGGCCGATGTGGATGTTCTTGCTGCCCATGTCATAGTCGAGCTGTGAGGTGACTGCGTCGGTCTTGGAGATCTTCTTGCTCTCCAAACGCTCCCGCTCCAACATGTTGAGAAAGTCGGTGTTGCCGCCCACATTCAGCTGAGAGGTGCGCTCCAGCCGCACGCCCCGCTCGCGCATGACGCGGGCGAGCACCCGATGCAGGATGGTCGCGCCGAACTGAGACTTGATGTCGTCGCCGATGACCGGCAGACCCCGCTCCACGAAGCGTTCCTGCCAGTACTTCTCACGGGCGATGAAGACCGGGATACAGTTCACGAATCCGCAGCCGGCCTCGAGGATCTGCTCCACGTACCACTTGGTGGCCATCTCGCTCCCCACGGGCAGGTAACTCACCACCACGTCGGTCTTGGTGTCTTTGAGGATGCCCACGATGTCGGCGGTCGGACCGGGGGCCTTCTCGATGATATCGGAGAGGTACTTGCCCAACCCATCGTGCGTCATGCCGCGCTGGACCTTGACGCCCATCTCGGGGACGTCACAGAACTTCACCGTGCAGTTCTTGCCGCCCCAGATGGCTTGGGACAGGTCCTTGCCCACCTTGGTCTTGTCGATATCGAAGGCACAGGTGAACTCGATATCCGAGATGTGATAGCCGCCGAGGTTCACATGCATGAGGCCGGGGATGAACTCATCCGCCTTGGCGTTGCGGTAGAAATGCACGCCCTGGATAAAGGACGACGCGCAGTTCCCCACCCCGATGATGCCGACCCGTACTTTATCGCTCAACGAATCCTCCCTGTTCCTTTCGCTTGTTGAGTTGGCGGTATGTGTGAACGACGCGCTGGACGACCGTGAACACGGTCAAAGCCAGCATAATGTAGATCACGTAGGGCAGTACGTCGAAGAAGAGCCCGATAGCGATAAGGATAACCCTCTCGGGCCTACTCATGAGCCCCACTTTGCATTCCACACCCAGGCTCTCCGCCCTGGCCCGAGTGTAGCTCACCAAGATGCTGCCCAGAAGGGCAAGCACCACAAGGCCTACGTCGATAGAACGTCCCTCGACCGCCAGAAGATAGGCGATGGCTGCGAACATGACGCCCTCCGACACCCTGTCGAGCGTCGAATCGAGGAACGCACCGAAGGGGGTGACTTTCTGCGCCAGGCGCGCCAATGCCCCGTCAAGCATGTCGAAACAACCGGCCACCAAGAACACGATGCCGGCGTAGATCAGGTGATCGGCTACGACTAAGGCCGCCGCGGCTACGTTCAGTACCGTCCCGGCGGCTGTGATCTGGTTCGGGGTTACCCTCAGCCATCGCAGCGCCGAGATGAGTGGCACAAAGCTCCTTCGCAGCTGGGCCCCGAAAAACTCGCGAATATTCTCCATTACCTGCTACTGTTCGGGTTCCGGGAGGTTTGTCCCGGTAAGTGGCGATTGTAACAGTCGGGAACGGCCTCCACAAACCACCGCCTCGTTACTCCTCCGGTGCATCCGGTGGCTTTACCCGCCGGGGGGGAGGGGCGCCGGAGCGGGCGGGTATCAGCGCGATGCCGTCGTCGCCCGCCCAGGGCGCCTTGGAAAGCTTGAAATCGTAGAACGTCAACGTATGCCTCAACATCGCCAGCAGTGGCATCGCTGCGAGCATCCCGAGTATCCCCCCGATCTGCGCCCCGGCCAGCAATGCGAAGATCACCACCAGCGGGTGCACGCCCACCGAGCTGCCTACGATGTTGGGGGCGAGGATATGGCTCTCAAGTTGCTGGATGACGAAAAAAGCGATGATGACGATGAGGGCCGCCGTCGGGGAGTGGAAGAATGCGGCTATGACCGGCGGGATGGCGCCGAGCCAGGGGCCGATGTAGGGGATGACCTCGGTGATCCCGGCCCAGAACCCGAAGAGCAGAGCGTATTGACCTCCGGCCGGCCAGACACCCACGACGTCCCAACTCATTATCCAGATGGCCAGCCCGCAGGCGAGCCCTATCGTGGCTCCGAGGAGTAGTTGGCCCCGGACGTACTTGCTGAACGCGGTCTGCAGTCCCGTTACGTAGCTTTCCTTCACCGCCTGCTCGCCGGGAGCCAGCCGACACATGAAACGGAAGATCCTCCTCCCGTCGATCAGCATGTAGAAGCTCACCACGACGGTCAAGAAGAGATTGACGAGCCAACCGACCACGCTCCACCCTACGGTCACCAGCGCCCCGATCGACTCGGCTCCATGACTCTGCAGCCAAGCGACGATGTCGACGGTGTTGATCCGCAGACTGACGTCGATGCTGTGTGAGGCGAGCCAGTTCTCCAGATCGGCCAGGAGGCTGTTGAGCGAATCGAGCCAGCCGGGGATGGCCTCGAAGAGACGCTGGAACTGCCGTAGTAGAGGGGGGCCGAGGAAGATGAAGGCCACGACTACGACGGCGACGAACGCCAGATAGACCACGGGCACCGCCAGCCAGCGCGGGAACTTGATCCGCTTCATCCAGAGAACCACGGGATTGAGTAGCAGAGCCACGATGGTGGAGATCAGGAACACGAAAACGGCATGGCTTGCCGATCTGCTGAAGTAGAGAACAAGGAGGATCGCTACCGGGATCAGCACCAGCTGCACCCATCGCGGTATGGTTATGCGCACCTGCGCCCTCCTTGTAGGTGGTCTCCCCCGTGGGCGACACGCTTTGATTCACAGATTACCAGCCTGCGCACTCGAACGCTCGGACTCTGCCGTCGGGACGGTGAGGGTGTCAGCACATGAACTGGCTGCTAACCTGGGCATTCTCTCCATGAGGTGGTAAGGTGCAGCCGATGCAAGAAGGGTCATATGCAGCCGAGATCAAGCGCCGGGAAGAAGTGCTCAGGCGCAAGAGGCGTCTCGAGAAGGTGTACCGCAGGAGAAGACTGAGACTCGCTCTGGGGTTCGCCGTCTTGTGTCTCATGGTCGCCGGTGTGATCATTGCGGCTACGGCCGGCGGAGCGACCGAGAAAGTGAGCGCCGACACACTCCTGGTGGGTGGTGCTCGTTCTGAATCGGCGCCCATCGCCGCCGACGTGGAGGGGTATCCGGCGTTCGCGCGGTTTGGAGACCGTAACATCCTACTCCCCGTCGAGGCCGGCGACGCGACCATAATCGCCTACCAGTCTATCAGTGACGACCGGGCCGTGACGCTCACCCCTATCGGCGACCAGGCCAACGCCAACGCTCTGGTCCGGTTCTTCCGGGCTGTGTTCGCGTCGAAACCGGCGGTGCGTTACTACGTGATCGATGGCTCACCAGGGAGGGAGATGACCTCGGTGTTGGTAGGTGCCTCGGTGGGTGCGCCTGTGCTCTCCCCCGTCACGGGCGTGGTCACGGGAGTCAAGGAATACCTCCTGCACGGCAAATACCCGGACGTTCGCATCGACATCCGCCCGGAGAAGTCGAGCGGGACCACTCTCACCCTCTTGTTCATCTCCGACCCGGTGGTCTCAATGGGTGAGACCGTGACGGCCGGCAAAACCAAGCTGGGCAAGGTCCGGGAGTGCCCCGAGGAATTAGGAGCAACGGTGGCCGTTCACACTCATGACGCCGGATCGCACGTCCACCTGCAGATAACGGAGGAGCCGGTCAACTGAAGGCTCGGTACTGCTCAAAGTGCGGCGGACCTACCCAGGTCCAAACCATCGAAGATCGGCCTCGTGAGGTCTGTCCGGCCTGCGGAGCCATCTTCTACCAGAACCCCCTGCCGGCCGCCGCCGCACTCGTTCTCGACGATGAACGGCGGGTGCTCCTCGTCAGGCGGGGGATAGTCCCCAGCAAGGGCATGTGGTGTCTGCCGATGGGCTTCGCGGAGGTAGGGGAGACGATCGCTGAGGCCGCGTTGCGCGAGCTTCGCGAGGAGACCGGGGTCATAGGCCGGGTCACGCGGTTGGTGGACGCCGACTCCTGGGATAGTTCCTTGTACGGCGATGTTCTCGTCGTCACGTTCGAGGTGGCAAAGACCTCGGGCAGCGAGACTGCGGGCGACGATGCTGAGGAAGTGGCTTACTTCCCCATGCGAGACCTGCCCCCTCTGGCCTTCCCCTCCAACGAGAAGGCCATCAGACTCTGCGCGGACCTTCACGAGGACGAGTGGGCCATCCACGATTCCTTCACTAGGCTGGAGAACGGGTTGGGGAGAGATATGCTCTCCGACAGCCTCATCGGCTTCGCGAGAGACCACGCAGGATACGTAGCCAGGCTCTGGTTGGCCGACGTGCGGTCGAACCGCACAACGGTCGGCTACATCCATCTCGACCCCGAGTCACTGCTAGAAGAATGTACGGCGGGGCTACGGCTGCTCGGGCACTGGCTGGAAGGAGAGGGCACCGAAGAAGAGATCAGGTCCTCGTACCGGGACCTCGGAGCACACAGGCGGTCCCAAGGCATAGCGTCCTACGAGATGCTTTCGGCCATACTGCTCTTGAAGAAGCACATCTGGACGTTCGCCCGCTCCCAGGGCGTATGGGACCGGCCCGTGGATGCCTATCGGGTGATGGAGCTGCAGAGCCGCTTCGCCGTCTACTTCGACAAGGCTGTGTATCACTCGTCGCGGGGTTTCGCCAACGCTCGGTGACCGGCCGCCGGGCGTCGGATGAGCTTCGCGCGGCTACACGTTGAAGCGGAAGTTGATGATGTCGCCGTCTTGAACGATGTAGTCTTTGCCTTCGATACGGAGCACCCCGGCGTCCCTGCAGGCCTTCATGTTGCTCTCGTGGCTCATGAAGTCGGAGTACGACACCACTTCCGCCCTGATGAAACCTCGCTGGATGTCGGAATGGATGGCTCCGGCCGCCTCGCGGGCCGTCTCGCCCGCGCGGATGGGCCAAGCCCTCACCTCGTCGCTGCCGGTGGTGAGGAAGCTGATCAGACCCAGTTGCTTGAACGCCGCCTGAGCGACCACCTCGGCAGCCGGGCCCGGCAGACCCAACGCCGTCGCGTATTCGTGTTGCTCCTCAAGCGAGAGACGGGCTACTTCAGCCGCTTCCGGGAACGGGAAGGCCAAGATGCGTCTGCCTCGTGCGAGAGGTTCGAGCGCGGTCGAGTCCCAGGCCCCCTCCGACTCGGTGTTCACCAAGAGCAGCTGCGGAGTGAGAGTAAGGAACTGGTATCCCTTGATGAACCCCAGTTGGGTCTCATCGAAAGCGACCTCCCGAAGAGGCGTCTCGGCCTCCAGCGCCTCCTGACAACGAGTCAACGCCTTGTTGACCGCCTCCGGCATCGGGGCCTTCTTGGCCCGCTCGAAAGCCCTCTCGATGCGGATGAGGTCGGAGAGCAGGAACTCGTGGTCAAGCTTCTCGAGATCGCTCTCGGGATGGGCGGGTTCTCCCAGGATCAGGCTGTCGAACGCCCTCAGCACATGCAGATACAATGCGCCACCGGCGAGCGCGTCCAGGTACCGTTCCATCTCCCCTTTGCGGGCGCTGGCCTCGGCCCAGGCGACCTCCTGCACTCTGAATTCAGCAAAGATGGTCTTCTTCGGTTGAAAGATCTTAGAAAGAGCCCGTACCCGCGCGTCGCCCACATGCACCGTGGCTATGTGACCCTCACCCCGGCCTTCAGCTAATGCACCCACCAGCGTAGTCTTCCCGCACCCTTTGAGTCCTATAGCCCTTGCTTCCAATGATCTCTCTCCTGCACGCAGTAAGGCGACCCGGCCGGGACGGCCGGGTCGCCTTCCAGTGTAGCCCAGGGCCGGGCGTAGGGCGCCGGCGGAGTCCCCAACAGGGCCGTCAGAGACCTATGATCAGGTTCATCATGTTCCACAGCACCTGCGCCACCTCACCGCGAGGCATCCCCGCGTTGGCGTTGGACGCCGTGGTGGAAAGCGGCAGGCCGGAGAGCAGGTTGTTGTACTCGGCGATACGCACGTTGGCTTTGTGTTCGGCGGGGAGGTCGTTGCCCCAAGTCTGGATGTAGGAGTCGGGCGGAGTGGCCAGCTTCGCGGCGTACATGGTCTGCATCGCGCGCACCGTCATCGTGATGACGTGGCCGCGGGTGATCGGTGTGTACGGCCGGAAGGACCCGTCTGTGTAACCTTTGATGATGTTGTTGGTGTACGCCACCCACACATATTCATGCGGGTAGAGGTCGGCCGGATCGTCCGCCCCGAGATCGGTGAAGTCGACCGGCGCCGCCATCGCCTCGTTCACCGGCAAGCCCAGGGCGCCGACGATCATCTTCGCGAATTGAGCTCGGAACACGGAGTTGCTGGGCCTGAATTCGCTGTAACCGCCGCCGGTCGGGTATCCGGCGATCAGTCCTTTAGCGGCCATCCCCTGGATGGCGTCGTAGTACTCCGCCCCTGGATGGACATCGGTGAAAGAGTAGAGCGTGATGGCTTGGTCCAGTAGTACTCCGGTCGGCGTACTGCTCGCACTGCTGACGTACCAGAGCGCGTGGTCTTTCACCACGTCTTCTGGATCCGCCGCATCAGCGATGCCCGTGACGAAGTCCAGCAGGTAGGTCCCGCCACGTCCGTGCGTGTCGATAAGGAAGGCGATCCGGTTGGTGTCGTTCACTGCGAAGGTGCCGGGCGCACTGTAGCCGACCCACCACTCGTAGCCGTCCTTGTGCCCGTTGTAGCCGGCCCCGGTCAAAGCTTCCCACTCGGAAGTGTAGATGCCCTCCATGATCGAGGAGCGCGTGGCCGCCCCATTCAGCGTGCCGGTGAAGTTCACGCCCTTCACTTCCCAAGCTTCGGGTATGCGGATCGCGATCACCCCACGAACATCACCGGTCGAATCGAATGTAGCCGTGAACTCCATGCTGATCTGATGGTTGGAGCCGGCGTCGTGGACGTCGCCACCGTAGAGATTGATGTTCGAGATCGAGACGCATCCGCCCACCAACACCGCCAGTGTGATCACGAGGATCACCGCCCCCCCAAGCATGAAGAGCTTCTTGCGTCGAGATACGTGAACCTGCGACATCTGCTCTTTCACGATCGTCCCCCCTTCTTCTCGGTGTTAACCCTTTCATTATATGAGTCTCTCTACTACCTTTCCAGAGCCATCAGCATCACCTGTGGATGCCGCGTGTGACGGCCTGCCGACCGACACGTGGCACAATGACCTCACCAGAACGCTCGAGAGACCCGAGGAGAGGCCATGAGAACCAAGGCTGGAAGCCGGTCCCCCCATCTGGCGGCAACCGCCCTGCTGTTGCTGGTGGTCGCGGTGGTCCTGGGGGGCTGCGGGTTCGATCTCAGTCTCAGTTGCGGTAAGAACGAAGGCACCGGGCTCGAAGGACTGGAGACCTACACCGATCCCACGTACGGCTATAGCTTCAGTTATCCGGGCGACTGGGAGTTGCGCGAGGGCCACTCCACCGAAGTGAACGCCGGAGCCGCCTCGATCAGTGACGTCAGCGTCTTTGATCCCGAGGGAGCGACAGACTCATCCGGGAGCCTCATTGACGTCCTGCAGGTCTCGATCTATAGGCTGGCGGTTGCTGTGGAAGAGGCCGTCCTCCCGGAGTTCAAGCCGGTGTTGGAGGGATTGATGGACGATGTGGCCCGTCGGTCCAAGGGCTATGAAACCGTCGAACCCCTATCCAAAGTCAAGGTCGGTGAGTTGAAGGGGTATCAGGTCACTTGCCGCTTCACCATGGGCGAGACTCCGGTGCTCAGCACCTTCTGTTTCCTCTTCGACGACGACATCGAGTACCAGTTGCTGATGCAGGCTGCCGAGCAGAACTGGGAAGCCGAACAGCAGGTCTTCGATGCTTTCGTCACCAGCTTCACACCCGGCCCCAAGGAATGAACCGTTCGCCCTGACCGCGGCTCCGAAGCGCCGAGTCCGTTATCGCAGGAGTGCGTAGACCAGCGCGCAGATCTCCCCACGGTTCGCCGGAGCAAGGAAGTCGTAGTCGGAGCCCATGCCGACTAGCCCGTCCAACAGGCCTGCCCAGGCGGCCGCCCGAGCTAAGGGGTAGTGCACCGACGAGAAGTTTGAGAAGGGCGGCTTGTAGTCCAAGGGAGGATCCACCAGGCCCGCGGCTCTCGCCACCATCGTGATCATCTGAGCCCGGGTGAGGGTCCTGTAGGGGGAGAAACGCTTGGGGGTGGTGGTGGTGCCGTTGGTGATGCCTTGCTTGTAGGCCACCGCCACGTAGTGGTCGGGATACAGCTCCTCGCCGACGCTTTTCTGCACATCCGCGAAGGGGCACACATCGGCGGTGCTGACCGGGTAGTCAAGGGCGATCACTATGACTTTGGCGAACTGCTGACGAAGCAGTGCGCTCTGTGGATGGAAAAGCCCGTCGTTCGAGCCGGAGACGATTCCCAAGGAGGCGACGAACTCGATCTCTCTCCAATAGGGAGTGCTGTTCTCGTTCACGTCGGCGAACCTGGACACCGTTGTGGTGGTGGGGCCGACGGTGGTAGTAGTGGTCGGGCCGACGGTGGTCGTGGTGGACAGACTGGTGGTGGTCGTCACGACGGTGGTCGTGGTGGTGGTCGAGGGCTCGGTGGTTGTTGTGGTAGTCGTGGTAGGTTCGCCATAGGTCGCCCGCGCCACCGCTTCCGCGGCGTCCAACAGCCCCCAACCGTACTCCATGTCCCACCCGACGGCCCCCAGGTCGTCTGCCGTGGAGGTGAGGATCCCGATTATCTCCTGCGAGGTGATGGTTGGATCGACCGATCGCATCAAAGCCGCCGTTCCCGCCACGAGAGGACTGGCGACCGAGGTGCCTCGGTAGTAGCCGAACGAACCGGGAGTGGCGCCGCTGTAGCTGATGATCAACTTCCCAGGTGCCACCAGATCCAGATCGCTCCCCATGTTGGACGCTAGGTCTGGATCGACCCATCTCTTGTCGCTGCTGTCCGTCGCTCCCACTGCAATGACTCCCGGGATCGCGGCAGGATAACCCACCGATGATCCTCCTTGATTGCCGACCGCCGCCACCACCACGACACCGCGCGTCAGGGCATAGGTGACCGCGGCAGTCAGCGTTTGGCTCGACTCCCCCCCAGAAAAACTGACGTTGAGGATGTCGGCCCCGTGGTCGGCAGCGTAGATGACCGCGTGAGAAAGAAGCGTAGTATCGGATTCGCCTGATTCTGAGATCTTCACCGGCATGATGCCGACGTTCCACGCCGCGCCAGCCATGCCCCGGCCGTCGTTGCCGCGGGCGGCCGCCACTCCCGCGACCGCCGTGCCGTGGCCGTGGCGGTCTTCGTAGGCGGGCCATTGAGAGCTCTTGGTGATGGCGCTGTACGGAGAGACGATCCGACCGGAGAAGTCGTAGATGTCTGCGTTGATCCCCGTGTCGATCACGGCCAGGATCACATCGGCGGAGCCGGTGGTGATGTCCCAAGCCTGGGGCAGGCCGACCCGTCTCATACCCCACTGTCCCAAAGTGGTCTGGGATGACGGATACATGGGGTCGTTGGGCTCCAGGCACGCGTGAACAGGGTGGCTCACCTCGGCCCACAGCACTCCAGGCATGAGCGCGAGCCGTCGCGCCGCCGATTCGAGATCGAGTCCCGTCACTCCATCGAGCAAGTCTAGTGGTGCCGGCTCCAACACCGTGATGCCGAGTTTGTCGAGTCCGGCGGATTCCTCCAGCGCCAACCCGGAGACGCCTCCCTCCATGGTGCTGAGAGCATCCCAATGCTCGACCACGGCGAGACTGCCGTCGGCCTTCTCTACCAGGCGGGCCCCCGACGTAAGTTTGAGGGCCAGACTGCGGGGCGACTCGGCCGGCGTCGGGTCGGTGGCGGACGCTACCGTTGTCGGGTCGGCGGCGGACGCGATCGGGGATGGACTGGAGGCCTCGCTCGGAGCTGCGTCCACCATCGTGGGCCGAGCGGCCAGGGCCATGCATAAGAACATGACCCCCATCACGGCCGGAAGGGCCGGCGCGAACCATGCTGCACGTCTCGCTATGGAGCGCGATCTGGAGGCTTTGTGGTGGTCTTTCGGCTCTATGAGACTCTCCAAGCTGGGTTCGTATGCCAGTGTATTGTATTCTTATTCGGCGATATGCGCCGACGCCTGCCTGTCTTCACCTTCTGAACCCGGGATCACGACTCGTACTCCATGGGCCTGACGGTATCCGTGACGACGAGGTCCACGCTGTCCACGTTCGTAACCAGGCGAGGTTCGAACTCGAAGGTGTCCCCGGCCACCCACTGTACCCCCCCGACGGGCGCCTTGTAGACGTTATCGGCCGGGCGTCTGCTCTTGGCCGCATCAGAAGTGTCGACCGGAACGATGAGATCGATCGGACCCAGACACGTCTCCAGGCTGGTCTTCCGTGTCTGCTCTATGAACTCAGTCCTGGAGCCCGGGTTCTCGACCCGTTCGAAGATGTCGTACGCCCACTCAAAACCGGAGTACTGGGCGAGTGCGGAGGTCCATTGATCGCCCGTCTTGTTCATGTAGTCTTCGGCGAGTGTGCGGCAGGTCATGCCGGTGATGGAGTCCCGGAAAGGCCGGTCTGGCTGCCAGAGGCTCTCGGCCGTCATGTTCCGAGCGCCGGCCCCCATGGCCTGGAGTACATGAGAAGCGGAGAGCAATCCTCCTATGGTCAGCGCCTTGGGACGATAGCCCTGCTCCAGGGACTGCCTCCACAGGAGGATCAGATCCATGGCGCCCGGAGCCCCGCAGCAGATCTCACAACCGGCCTTGGCAATCTCCGATATGTACGGGGTGAGATCGGTGGCCGGTGTTGCGTACGGAGAGGTGGAAACTACCTCGTAGCCGGCTTCCTCGGCGATCCGCAGCAGACCGTTATCGGCGTCGGCCCAAGCCCGACCGTCGGCCGTGTCGGGGAAGATCAGACCCACCTTCTTGTTCGTTTCGAGCTGATCCCACATCGCTATGAAATTGGCGAAGATGTCCTCGAGGCCGATCGCATGAGCATAGGCCCATCTGACAGGCCTGTCCGGCGCCGTCTCTCGCTCATGAACGAACCTTCGCCAATCGACCAGGCTGCACAGACACGGACACTTCAACGCCTCGGCCTGGTCGGCGACCGGGTTGACCAGATCAGCAGACCCCGAACACAAGACGACATCGACTCTGTCCTCAGTGATCAGCTTAACGGCCGTCTGCGCGGCCAAGCCCGGATCAGAGCCGTTGTCGCGCGTGATCAACCGGAGCGGGTGGAGAAGACCGTCGCGGCACCATACCCCGTCGGGTCGAGCCTCCGCCACAAGCTCGATCCACCAATCATCCGCCTTGCCGGACAGGGCCAGACGGCCACTCCGTGCAGACACAACACCGATCTTGAGGGCGCTGCCGGTAGGAGGGCCGGCCGTGACCGTCGTGGACGTGGATGGGCTCACCGTCGTGACGTCGACGCTGCCGGTGGTCGTGACACCTCCGGGGATGGTGGCAGTGGTGTTGCTGGTCCGCCGACCGCCGTCACAACCGACCGCAAGGCTTCCCAGCCCGGCTCCGAGGCCCGCCGCGGCGCACAGCGCCGCGGCGGCCACGCGCAGGAACTCACGCCGGCTGATGGCCTCGGCGGCGACACGGTCGCCGCCGGTCGGTTGGGTCTTGTGGTCGCCACAACGCATGTCCACTCCTAGACCAACCACATAGGGAGCCCGCCCGCCCGCCGGGTCGAGCGCTCGACACTCTCAATGGCGAAGGGAGGATACCTCAACCGCGTCCCGTCCTCCGAAAGGTCCGCCGAGCCCTGCCTGGGTAGGTCTGCTCTTTACAGCATTCTTACGATTATCCGGTTATACTGCTCATTCGCCGTCTCTTTTCGATTTCAAGTGAGGTGCTAGTGGCTAAGAGAGTTGTGTTCGCGATTCTCCTGTTCGCCTTGGTGTTCGGCGCTGCCTCGATGGCGGGCTGCGGGGACGCTCTGCCCGGAGACGCCGTAGTCAAGATCGGCAGCATCGCCGTCAAGGAAGATGCGTTCAACCAGCGCGTCAAGGATTTCGCGGGGCAGTACGGCATCGCTGACAAGGCCACGGATCCTGAGGCCTGGAGCGCTTTTGAAGCTCAGGTGCTCGAGTACCTCGTGACATACAATCTGGCGGCTCAGAACGCCGGGAAATTGGACGTGTCGGTAACGGACGAGGAAGTCCAAGCTGAGGTCGATGCCATCCTTGACGGTTATTACGGAGGCGACCAGCAGGCCTTAGTGGATGATCTGGCTGAAGCCGGTCTGACTTTGGACAAGCTCAAAGCAAACTATAAGGAGAGCATGCTCCTGCAGCGGGTCTACGAGAAGGTGATCGAGGATGTCGAGGAACCCACCGACGCCGACATCGCAGCGTATTACGAGGAGAACAAGGACGCCTTCCAGCTGGAAGAGACACGAACGGTGCGACACATCCTCATCAAGCCTGCCAACTCTGTGGCCGACGATACGACCAGTGAGATCACCGACGCCGACTGGGCGGACGCTCTAACGACCGCCAAGAAGGTGCGGAACCTGCTGATAGGCGGAGGAGACTGGACGCAGCTGGCGGCCGAGTACTCCGACGACACGTATTCCGCTTCGCGTGGCGGCGATGTAGGCGCGATTGAGGAGAACGGGGAGATGGTCCCGGAGTTCGAGGACGCTGCGTTCTCACTCAAGGCCCACGAGATCTCCGAGCCTGTGAAATCCATGTTCGGCTACCACGTGATCCAAGTCACGGAGATTTCGGAAGCCAGACTGGAGACCCTCGAGGAGGCCAGAGAGAGCATCTCGGCTCAACTCCTGTACGAGAAACAAGGTGAGGCCTGGCTGAAATGGCTCGATAGCATGAAGACTGAGCTGGGCGTCACCTATAGAGAGGACATGCAGACCACCACTACGGTATCGACCGAGCCAACCGTGACGACGAACGATTCGACCGGTGCCACCGTCGAAGAAGAGAGCACTGCCACCTCGGCCGGTCAGACCATCACGACCACGGACACCACCCCGACCACGGCCGCGCCATGATGTAGAGGCCGCCAGGCGTCTATGCGCCTATGCCCCCGGCCGTTCTGCGTTCAGGCGCCTGTCTCGAACCGGAACGTCTGATCGGGGTCGACGATCGCCAGCAACCGTACGATGCAGCCGTCGCCGCCCGGCCAGCGCCACGGGAAGGCCATGAAAGTGCAACGCCTCCCGGTGACCGCGTCCAACTCCCCGCCCGCGTTCTCGATGCCGGGTATGCCGCCTTTGACCATGAGGGTCTTGTGGCCGGCCTCCCAACTGGGGAAATCCTCGATGGGATCGTGGCCGATCTCGGCCTTGTACTCATCGATCAGGTGGGGGTGTGTGGGGCCGAGACCGTGGTTCACCAGCTTCGTCGCCATGGGGTGATCGTTCGCTTGGCAGCCGTAGGCCACCATCCTCACCTTCTTGTCCACCAACCACTGCGCACCCGGCTGGAAGATCCCGGGGCCGTAGCCGAAGTACTCGTCGGTGTCCGCCCACTTGTGGTGGTAACCGGTGTTGATGACGACGATGTCGCCCTCTTGGATCTTGGGCGTGGCGTTCTCCAGGTCTTCCGGAGTGATGACGCCCCACTTGTCTTTGGGGATCGACACGCACACCCCAGGGCCGAAGAGGCGCCACAGCGGGTAGTCGGCGATGGTGGGCGTGCACTCGGTCACATGAAGCGGAGCGTCCATGTGGGTGCAGCGGTGCATGATCCCCTCCCACTGTATCTGGAAGACACCATCACGCGCGTGGAATTTGTCGACCGTGAGGTTGACGCTCGGACTTGACGGCCATTCCGGCATGAACTGCATGAAAGTATGGCTGAGGTCGTATATCTTCAGGCTCATTTCCTGATTCCTTTCACCCTGGATCGGCGTCAGTTCCCCGGCTCGATACGGCAGTCGCCGCTGGGGTCGATCATGGCGACGAAGCGGACCTGGCAGGCATCTCCATGCTCGATCTTCCACGGTGTCGCGGCCAGCGTGGCGCGTTTGCCCAGGAGAACGTCTACGTCGCCACCGGCCTGCTCGATGGTCGGTATGCCGGCGTCCAGCAGAATCTTGTGCGCCACGTTCCACTCGGGATGCTCTATCTTAGGGTCCAGGCCGGTAGCCTTCGTGTACTCGTCGGCCAGTCTCTTCATCTGCGGACCGCCGCGGTGGGGACCCATGGACGTCGCGAGCGGGTGATCCACGTGCGGCGTGTCGACGGCGACCATCTTCGGGTTCTTCCTGACGAGCCACTCAGCGGCATCCTTGGACAGTCCCGGGGCCTCTCCGTAGTACTCAAGGCCGTCGGAGTACTTGTGATGCCATCCGGTCACAATGACTACGATGTCGCCGTCCTTGACGCCCGGCTTCGCCCTCTCCAGATCAGCCGCCGTGATGAGTTCCCAGTTCTTCTTCGGGACGTCCAGTATGGCCCCGTTCCCGAAGAAGCGATCCGGCGGGATGGAGGCCAGATCCGCCCCTTTCTGGATGAGGTGCAGCGGAGCGTTCATGTGCGTACCGGTGTGCATGACCGTGGTGATCCTCCAAGCCAAGACCCCGTGCTGAGCGTGTTTGACCCCGCGAACCATCCTGACGTCGGCCTGCCCGGGATACGAAGGTGTGCGTTGGTCCCATTCGTGACTGAGTTCTACCAGTTGCAGACCCGTGGTTGGGTCCTCGGTGACCGTAGGCGTGGTCATGTGCTTCCACCTCTTTCGGATAGGACTTACCACCAGGTGAAACCATCATACCATCTGTGACAACGTCGGAAACCTCGCCGCACCCCCCCCTCGGCGGCATAGAAGACGGCGATGGACGCCTCTGGTCAGGCGGCGGGTCATCACCAGCGAAGCGGCGGGTCATCACCAGCGAAGCGGCGGGTCATCACCAACGAAGCGGCGGGTCATCACCTACGAGGCGGCGGATCATCGTGGGCCCAATCTGTCGGAAAGGGAAGTGGCCGACTCACGGCCGGACGGTCAGGTCTTGGCTTTGGCCACCAGCCGCTGACAGATGCGCACCCCTTCCATCGCATCCGTGCTCCACGAATCGGCGCCGGTGTATTCGCACACGCGGCCGTCGAGAGTGCCTCCTCCGATAACAACCGACGGACGATAGCCCAGTCCCTGTTCATTGGCTCTCAGTAACGCTACGGTCTCTTTCATGCTCTCGAACGCCACCATGATGAGCCCGGACAGGCAGACGACGTCGGGGCGCGATTGCTTCGTCTTCGCCAGAAACGTCTCGGGCGAGACGTCGACACCAAGATCGATGACCTCGAAGCCGAAGCCTTGGAGTGAGGTCGCGAAGAGGTTCTTCCCGATGTCGTGGATGTCCTTGGCCACCGTACCGAGAAGGATGACGCCTGCCGATTCCTCCCGCGACGCCTGTTTATAGAGCGGTTGCACCAAGTCGAGGACCTCTTTGAAGAGCTCACCGGCCATGATGAGACCGGAGATGAAGTACTCCTTTTTCTCATACCGCTCGCCAACGACCCTCAGTGCCTGCTGGCTCGTATTCAGTATGGAGAACGGCGTGATATCGTCGTGGGCGAGCAGCTCTCTCGTAAGGTCGAGGGTCCGGTTCTCATCCAAGTCGATCAGCGCGCCTCGCAACGCGTCCAGCGTGGCCAAGGACCGGTCCTCTGCTCTCACACTATCCCTCGCACTATCCCTCACATCATCCCCCATCACACTACACGCGCCCCTTGGTATCTACTCGGGACCCAGCCGGGCTTTCAGCCGGAACAACTCCGCCCGCAGGATGAACCAGCCCCAGCTGACCGGTGCTCGGCTACCGTCCTGGAAGACGTGCTCGAGGCAGAGGGCCAGGTCGCCTTCAGATTCTCCAAGGGCACGGGCGCTGTCGGCATCGAGCTTCACCGCGGTCAGCGTCAGCTCGCCCCGCGGAAAGCGCCGCGCTCTGCCGGAATCCAAGAAAGCATGCAGGGATGTCAGTTGCAGTTGCGACTCTACGAGCGGCCGACGTGGGTCATAGACGATGTACTCAGTGTGGTACATCGCCGGGTCTCCGTTGTGCAGGACGAGCCGGCGGACGAAGATGACGCGGTCGCCGGGCGCGACGGCCAGCGTGGCGGCGACCTTGTCGTCTGCCCTGGTCATGGACGCCGACAGGAGGCGTATCTCGGCCGTCTCGTCGAGCCATTCTCCCGTCAGTGAGTCCAGTCGGAAACTCGTGTCGCTAAGATCGACGGAGCGGGCGAAGGTCCCCCGACCCTTGACCCCAGCGACCAAGCCCCGGCTCTCCAGTATGGTCATCGCCTTGCGCACCGTCATCGGGCTTACCCCGAACTCACGGCACAACTCCGAACCCGAAGGCAGACGGCTGCCCGGCGGATAGACTCCCAAATTGACCCGGTCGGCCAACGCGTTGGCTATCCGACGATAGGCGGGAACAACCTGATCAGCGCCGCCGCCGGCAGGCAGAGTGCCACCGGCGACCGTCTTTTCAGCACTTCTCTTGTCCACTTCCTGAAATTCCCCCTGCCGGCCGGCACGCCCTCTCCCTCTCCTTGACCGAGCGGAACCGGGCGTCTGATCTCCGAGCCTTGAGTGTCTGTAATCGTCTCTGCTGGGGCCGCAGGTTGGCTATCCATGTCTGCGATTCAACCCTAGAATAACATCTATACATATTGCTTGCGCGTAGTCCGGGCATCTTGTATAGTCAGGTCGAGGGGAGCCCACGACACGAGCGAACGGTGTAGCCCGCTCGGATGTGGTCCGTTTCTTACGAAGGGAGCCGCGATGACCCATGTACTCGTAGAAGCCATGGCCAATATGAAGGAGGACGAAGCCCTGGGGATCGTAGACGATCTCCTAGCCAAGGGCGAAGACCCCCAGAAGATCCTCGATCTCTCCTCCGAGGCCATGAAGGTGGTGGGAGAGCGCTATCAGGAAGGCACCTACTTCCTGCCCGAGCTCATCATGAGCGGTGAGATGCTACGTAAGATCGGCGACATCCTGAAACCCAAGCTGGCCGCCAAGACCGAACAGGCCCAGAAGTTGGGTACCGTGGTGCTGGGCACCGTACGGGGCGACATCCACGACATCGGCAAAGACATCGTGGGCTTCATGCTGGAGGTGAACGGGTTCAACGTCATAGACCTAGGTATCGACCAGCCCGAAGAGGCCTTCGTGGAAGCGGTGAAGAGCAACAAGCCCCAGGTCCTCGCCCTGTCCGGCTTCCTCTCGGTGGCCTTCGACTCCATGAAGTCCACCATCGAAGAGGTGGAGAAGGCCGGACTACGTGAAGACCTCAAGGTCATCATCGGCGGAGGCCAGATGGACGACACCGTGCGTAAGTACACCGGGGCCGACGCCTACGGGGACGACGCCATGGCTGCCGTGGCCTTCGCCAAGGAGACGGTGGGAACGGCCTAGAGCATGCGATCAGACGAGAAGTCATGGCCGCTTTTGTCGCCGGAGGAGAAGACCGAACGACGTTGGGCCTCCTTCGTAGAGCCCGGGCTCAAGTTCGCGAGTCCGGAAGCCGCCGCAGAGTATCGCGCCCGAGCTGAGCGTTTGAAGGCGGCCATGTTACTAGAGGGGACTCCTGACCGGGTCCCCGTTTGTGCTTTGACGGGACTATATCCGGCTACGAGCCGGGGGATGACTCCTTACGAGGCTATGCACGACTACCCCAAGGCGGCTCAAGCCTGGCTCGACTGCACTCTTGCTCTGCAGACCGACAGCCTTCTCAGTCCGCTCTTCGCAGCCATTCCCGGCCGCGCCTTCGACATACTCGACGTCGCGGTGTTGAGCTGGCCGGGACACGGCGTCGCGGAAACGGCGGGCTTTCAGTACAACGAGAAGGAGTGGATGCTCCCCGAGGAGTACGATCAGCTCATCGATGATCCCACCGATTACCTCCTGCATGTCTGGCTGCCTCGCACGGTGCCGGGTATGAGCGGGTTTGCAGGCCTTGTGGCGCCTCTCGACATGGTCGAGATCGTTGCCTCGCCGACCTATCTGATGCGCTGGGCGTCGCCGGAGGTCCAGAACAGTCTGGAGAAGCTCGCGGCGGCGGGACGGGAATGCAACGATTGGGGCGCAGCCTTCTTCCCGCTCCTGGGCCGGCTGGTCGCCGAGGGGTTCCCGAGTCCTATAGGCGCTATGTCGCTGGCCCCGTTCGACTTCATCGGAGATACACTCCGAGGTACCCGCGGCATCATGGTCGACATGTTCCGTCGGCCGGACACCTTGCTCGAGGCCTGTGACAGGCTGGTGCCACTGTGCGTCAAGTGGGTCACAAGAAGGGCGGACCCCCACAGTGCGCCCCTTGTCTTCATGCCTCTGCACAAAGGCGCCGACGGTTTCATGAACGTAGAGCAGTTCGAGAGGTTCTACTGGCCGAGCCTCCGCAAGGTGATCATGGGCCTAGTGGAGGAGGGTTTCGTCCCGTATCTCTTCGCGGAGGGTGCGTACGGCTCGCGTTTGGAGAGCATTCGCGACATACCCCTAGGCAGAACCGTTTGGCATTTCGACCACACCGATATGCGCCGGGCCAAGGACCTCCTGGGGGGAATAGCGTGCATTCAAGGCAATGTTCCCCTTTCACTTCTCCAGCTGGGCACCGCCGAAGAGGTGCGGGATTACTCTCGCGACCTCGTTCGGGCTGCGGCGCCCGGCGGCGGCTTCATCCTTGATGTCGGCGCGGTCGTGGACCAAGCCAAGGAGGAGAACGTGCAGGCGATGATCCAGGTGGCTAAGGAATCCGTTTACTAGACGGGAGAAGGAGATATGACAGACAAACCTTGGGCCGATATGACGGCCGACGAGCGGCGCGCCTGGCGTTTGGACCAGTGGCGCAACCCTCCCATCCCCTTTGCCAGCGCTCAAGCCGAGGCCGACTACAAGGCCCGGGTGGACCGCACGGTGGCGGCGTCGGAGCTGCGCACGCCGGACCGGGTGCCCGTGCACATAAACGCCGGCTGGTGGCCGGCGGACTGGGCGGGCCTGACACCGTACGAAGCCATGAGCGACCCCGCCCGTTCGGCGCAGGCCTGGGTGGACTTCAACCTGGAGTTCCCCTCAGACTCGATAGTCTCGCCGCTCATGTACACGGCACCGGGAGCTATGTTCGAAGCGATCGACTACAAGCTCTATTCCTGGCCCGGCCATGGTGTAGCCAAGGAGGCTAGCTATCAGTACAACGAGAAGGAGTGGATGCTCGCAGATGAGTACGACCATCTGATATCCGACCCTTCAGACTACCTGCTGCGCAGCTACCTGCCCCGTACCGTGGGCGCTTTGGCCGGGTTCGCCGGCTTCTCCTCGATCTTCGATTACACCGAGCTCCCCTTTGTGGCGGGACAGGTGGGAGCGTGGGGATCGCCTGAGATGGTCGAGGGTCTTCAGAAGATGGCCGACGCCGCCCGTCTCTCGGCGGATTGGGCAGGAGCGACCTTCCCCAAGCTGGGCGAGCTGATGGCCCAAGGTTTCCCGAACTTCTACGGTGGGGCGACGAAAGCCCCGTTCGACATCCTGGGAGACACGTTGCGCGGCACACGCGAGGTCGTGCTCGATCTCTATCGCCGCCCCGAGAAGGTGTTGGCGGCATGTGACCGATTGGTACAGGTGGCGATCGACTGGGTGCTCCGCCGTCCCGGCACTCTCCCCACTCCGGTGGTCTTCATGCCTCTCCACAAGGGTGCCGACGGTTTCATGAGCGACGAGCAGTTCCGCAAGTTCTATTGGCCGTCGCTTCGGGCGGTGCTTCTAGGTCTTATAGAGGAGGGATGCATACCGTTCCTCTTCGCTGAAGGACGGTACGGCTCAAGGCTGGAAGCCATCATGGACGTGCCCAAGGGACGCACTATGTGGCTCTTCGACCAGACTGATATGACCGAGGCCAAGAAGACCATCGGTCAAGTCGCATGCATCGAAGGCAACGTGCCGCTGTCGCTCATCCACGCGGGCACGCCGGAAGAAACGACTGAGTACAGCCGCAACCTCATCGACTCGGCCGGTGAAGGTGGCGGGTTCATCCTTAACATAGGAGCAGTGGCGGACTCGGGCAAGACCGAGAACCTGCGGGCCATGTTGGAGGCGGCCGAGAAGTACGGGCGCTATTGACAGGGGTCAACAGATCCAGAGCGCCGAACAGTCCGTGGGGGCCATCGGGTGTGAAGGGGGTCAGATCATTCGGCGACATGAGACGCAGCATCTTGACATCAGTGAGTGACACGGAGGGAGGCTAGAGTTATGCCGGACGAAGAAACTCGGGAAACCAAAGACGAAGGTCTGCAGACCGCCAAGGTGGTCAGCAGGCGCGAGTTCCTGAAGTACGCTGGGATCGCCGGAGCGGCGGTAGCCGTCAGCGGCGGTCTAGGGGGAGTCCTGGCCGCCTGCGGCGACGACGAACCCACCACCACGACCGCCGGCCCGGACGTGACCGAGGGCCCGACCACCACGGCCGGCACGGGTCCGACCGACGCCCCGACCACCACGGTGCAGGCGGGACCTGAGCCTCCGGCGCAGGATACGATCCGCATCGGCGCCGCTCGTCCCATATCCGGCGCGAACGCGATATTCGAGGAGGCTCACTTCGGTCCCGCCTACAAACTGTGGGTGGAAGATGTGAACGCCGCCGGCGGCGTTGACGTGGCCGGCAAGAAGATGCCTGTCGAGATGATAGTCTACGACGATCAGAGCGACATGGACCAGAGCATGCGCCTGATCACCAAACTGATCGAGGAAGACAAGGTGGACTTCCTCTTCTCTCCGTGCAGCACCGCGTTCCAGTTTGCGGCGGCCGGCGTGGCGAACGCCCACAACTTCCTCCTCTTGAGCTCTGAGGGCGGGGCCACCACGCTCGAGAACGAGATGAAGAAGGGCAGTCTGCCCCTGTACTTCCAACTCCTCAACTACTCGAACCATGTGCAGATGCCCGTGTTCGCGGAGCTTTGCGCCGAGCTGGGCGTCAAGACCGTGTCGATCTGCTATATCGACGACCTTCACGGGATCGAGTATCAGGCCCAGGCACAGATCGAGTTGGCCGGTAGGGACATCGAGGTCCTGAGCAACGTCCCCGTCCCCCCGGGCATCAAGGACGTCACCACCATCGTCAAGCAGTGGCAGAGCGAAGCCGCGGATATGATCTGTTCCTTCCAGTACCCGCCTGAGAACATCCTGACCATCTCGACCTTGATGCAGCTCAACTACAACCCGAAGGGTATCCTTGTCGGCCCGGGCGGCCCCACCCAAGCCGTCTACGACATCTGGCAGGGCGCTGCGGACCAGTACTTCTTCGAAGGCGCGTGGACCTACGAGCAGAGCCCCGAAGTCAAGGCCTACTACGAGAAGCTGGCCGCCTTCGTCGGTGGTCCGGCGAACGTCGACTTCTGGGGCTCCTTGATCTACAAGGCACAGATGGAGCTCTTCCAGCAGGCCATCGAGAGGGCTGCTTCCCTGGATCATCAGAAGATCGCCGAGGTCCTTCGCACCGAGCACTTCAAGACGCTCATGAGCGACGACACGTTCTTCACCAACCAACTACTGGACGCTTCCTCTTACTCCGGCCAGATCGGCCAGTGGCAGAACGGCGTCCCGCACGTGGTCGACCCGGGCCCCAAACGCACGGCCGAGCCGATCTACCCGAAGATTCCCTGGGGTTCGTTCACGGTTTCCTAGCGGAGGTGCAGTCACCAACGCCAAACGCGTGCTGAACTGAGCCGGCCTCCGGGGGCGCCCTCTCCGGCGCCCCCGGAGGTGACCTCCGCTCCGGGCATGCTCGTACAGCTGTAAACAAAGGACTATGGATGGCAGCATTCAGGGACATCATCATCACGGGACTGCTGCTCGGAGGCATCTTCGCTCTTGTCTCCGTGGGGCTGAGCCTGCAATACGGAGTGGGGCGGGTGTTGAACGTCGCCCACGGCGAGTTCATCATGATAGGGTCGTTTGTGACCTTCTGGCTCTTCGGGAGCACTATCAGACTCAACCCGCTGCTCTCCATCGTGATCACGGCGCCTCTCGTTTTTGTTATCGGTTGGTTTCTTCATGCCACCTTGTTCCGCCGTCTCATGCACACCGCCCCGACCCTGGACATCTTTGAGGGCAAGTCCATGTTGGCCTCGTTCGGGCTACTGTATGTGGTGCAGAACATAGCTCGGATCATCTGGGGGTCTCAAACCCATAAGATCGACTATCTCAACACCACCGTGACCGGGGCGCAGATACCACTGAACCGTCTGGTAGCCTTGGGAGTGGTGATTGTTGTTGCAGCGGCCTTCTACGTCTTCTTAGCTCGTACACGCATGGGCAAAGCCATCAGGTCCTCCGCTCAAGATCCGACTACAGCCGGGCTCATGGGAGTGAGCATCAACACCGTGCTCGCGGTGTGTTTCGGGCTTGGTCTGGCCATGGCCGGCATAGCGGGCACCCTCCTCAGCTTCGTCTATGCGATCCAGACGAGCATGGGACTCCAGTACACGGTCATCGCCATGATCGTGGTGGTACTCGGAGGTCTCGGAAGCATCACGGGAGCCATGATCGGTGGTGTCATCTTGGGGATCGTGTCGCAGCTCGTCACGCACTTCCAGCCGACCCTGACGATGATCGCGTACTACGTGGTGTTCATCATCCTGCTGCTGGCAAGGCCTAAAGGGATCATGGGTAAGTAGATGAAAAACTATCAACTCACACCAGCAAGATGGATCTCCGGCGGGCTGATGCTCGTGATATTCGTGCTGCTTGCCATTCTGCCGACGGTCAATCACGGCTACACCGTCACCCTCTTCGCGGACATCCTCCGATATGCGACTTTGACAGTGGCTTGGGTGATCTTCTCAGGGCCGACCGGCTACATGTCGCTGGCCACATCGGCCTTCTATGGTCTAGGTTTCTACATCGCGGCTGTGGCCAACGGTCCGCTTCCCTTCGCAGCAGCCATCATCATCTCCGGCATCGCAGGCTTCGCGATAGCCGTGTTCGTCGGAGCGTTGACGCTCAGATTAAGAGGCGTCTACTTCTGCATCTTCACCTTCGCGCTCACTCTGCTCGTACAGAATGTGGTTATGGAGATCGAGCGCCTGGTGACACAGACTCGCGGTAGATTCGTGGTGAACGAGACCGCAGAAGCCGCCTACTACGCCATGTTCGTGGTCTTCCTGTTCACGATGGTCATGGCCATCATGATCAGGCGCTCCCGCTACGGACTTGCTCTGCAGAGCATCGGCGAGCACGAGGAGGCCGCGGCCCACAGCGGCATCAACGTGGTGAGGAGCAAAGTCTTGGTCTTCGGGGCCAGCGCCGTCCCCATGGCCATGGCCGGCGCAATCATCGCCACGCGGCGCACCTACATCGACCCCGGCATCGCCTTCAACCTCAACACAACCTTCCTGCCGGTGCTGATGGCACTGTTCGGAGGGATGGGCAACCTTGTGGGGCCGGTGATCGGCGCGGCGGTCTTCACGTACATCGGAGAGATCCTGCTCACCCGTTTCCCGGACCTTTATATGCTCATCTTCGGCGCCGTGCTGATCCTCGCCATCGTGTTCATGCCCAATGGTATCGTGGGCCTCGCCCAGATGGCCTGGAACAAGATGAGAGGGGGTCGACGTGCACCTGCTTGAAGGTGAAGGGCTCACGAAGCAGTTCGGCGGCTTGACGGCGGTATCCAACGTCGACTTCTATGTGGACGAAGGAGAGATCCTGGGGCTGATCGGACCGAACGGAGCGGGTAAGACCACGCTCTTCAACCTGATCTCCGCGGCGCTCAAACCTAAGCCGGGTAAGATCGTGTTCCAAGGGAAGGATATAACTCCCCTGCCTGCCTTCAAGATCTGCAGGCTAGGCATCGCCCGGACGTTCCAGACGGTCAAGATCTTCTCGAATGTCTCGGTGGTCAGGAACGTGATGGTCGGCGCGTTGTTCGGGACGGGCCATCACGTCAGCTCCGGAGAGGCGTACAGGCAGGCGGAAGAGGCCCTGGGGTTCGTGGACATGGTGCCCTTCAAGGATCTGCCGGCCGGCGATCTCACCCTCGCTCAACAGAAGCGCCTGGAATTGGCACGGGCTCTGGCCAGCCAGCCCAAGCTGCTCCTCCTTGACGAACTGATGGCCGGGCTCACCCCCACTGAGGTGAGTGAAGCCATGGTTGCCGTGGCCGAGATCAGGTCCCGGGGCATAACCGTCATCATGATCGAGCACGTCATGCAGGCCATCATGAAAATCAGCGACCGCATCATCGTGCTGGACTATGGAAAGAAGATCGCCGAGGGTACGCCGACT
>LSQX01076460.1_pt1 | contig 31470 bp, 22 predicted proteins | sample 654561 | NCBI WGS metagenome assembly LSQX01 (sample SAMN04489861, study PRJNA283612) | anaerobic digester metagenome | isolation source: 4 biogas reactors fed with cattle manure at either 37C or 55C with and... | place: Denmark: Kongens Lyngby | collected 2014 | reverse complement strand
CCGAAGTCGATGCCGTTTCCGGCGCCACCTATACCTCCGAAGCCATAATATCCAATATGAAACTCGCCCTTGAGGAGTTGCAAAAGAAGTAGTCAGATAGTTTTAAATTTCTGTAGATTCGCATTTATTTCCATTGTACTTCTAGAAGATTTTATCATAGATACGTTTAGGCGAAAATTCGATGAAATGAAGGAAAATATCTTTTTCCTCTATTCATATAGTTTTGAATTGTATTCAGATTGAAAAGATGGTGAATCAATTCAAATCAATATGCTATATTTTTACTTATAACTTATTATAAAGCAAGGTATTAAAAAGAATCAACAATTTTTTTTGGGGATATTAGTAGATTTTTATATTCAAAAATCAACTACAAAAAACGGCAAAATTTGGGAAAATCGCACTTTTATTTTCTCCTTATTTTTATCCAAAAACAGCAATACGCAAATGTTAAATGTAGTATAGTACTACTTTTTGAAAAGCTGTAATAATTATAGAAATATAATTTAATATTTTTGCATAGAGAGAATAACACTAAATCAATATCTATGCAAAGAATTTTATTTGCGTTTTATTTGCTTTTGAGCGGGTCTGTTATTTCATTGGCATCAACAGGTGTTTCAGTGACAGGATATGATAAGGTTTCAAACAATGCAGCCGTAATCAAGACTAATGATGGAGGTTCATTACTTATTAAACTTTGCTCTCCTTCTATTATTAAAATTCATCGTTCTTTTGATGGATCATTTCCTGAGGGTTGTATAGAAGGCACGTTTCGTCCTACTCCGGCAGTTGTAAGAGAGGAGATTGTCCCTGTTACGCTTGAAATCAACGAAAGCAATTCCAATTTAGAAATATTTACCTCTGAAGTAAGAATATGTATTGATAAATCTCCCTTCAAACTGAAATTATACGATACTTACCAGAAACTTTTGGTTTCAGATGCCGATGAAGCTTACCTGAATGAGAATGGAAATATCACTTGCTCAAAAATTTTGGCGCAAGGAGAAGAAATTTTCGGATTAGGAGAAAAGGGCGGAAGATTAAGTCGAACAGGACAAACATTCAAGATGTGGAATAGCGATAAACCTTGTTACTGCATCAGTGAAGATCCTTTATATAAAAGTATTCCATTCTTTTTAAGTAATCGTGGGTATGGGATTTTCTTTGACAATAGTTATAAAACTGTTTTTGACTTTGGTGACAGAAAGCAGAACTGTTATTCTTTTTCTGCCCCGGGAGGAGAAATGGAGTACTATATTATCGTTGGAAAAGAATACAAAGATATTATAACCAAGTATGCCGACTTAACAGGTCATCCAGTTATGCCCCCAAAGTGGGCATTGGGTTTTTCTCAATGTAGAGGATTGTATACGCGTGAAGATCAAGCTCGTGAAGTCGCCGCTAAATTCAGAGAACTTCAGATTCCTTGCGATATTATTTATCAGGATATTGGCTGGACAGAGTTCCTTCAGAATTTCGAATGGAGGCCTGGAAATTACACAAATCCTACGGATATGACCAAAACTCTTCACGACATGGGTTTCCATATTATCGTTTCTCAAAATCCGGTAATTTCTCAGGAAAACTCGGTTCAATGGGAGGAAGGAAATCGTCTTGGCCTTTTTGTTAAAGATATTAGAACCGGAAAAACATATGATATGCCGTGGCCTTGGGGAGGTAATTGTGCTGTTGTTGATTTTACAAATCCTAATTCTGCCAAGTGGTGGGGTGACTATCAACAAAAAGCCATAGATGATGGTGTGGATGGATTTTGGACAGATATGGGAGAACCTGCATGGAGTAATGAGGAAGAAACAGACCGTTTGAATATGATTCATGCAGAAGGCCCTCACGACAAGATTCATAATGTTTACGGTTTATATTGGGACAAAGTTGTTACAGAACAGTTCAATCAGAAAAACCCAAACAAACGACTGTTTCAAATGACGCGTTCGGCATTTTCAGGAATGCAACGGTATGCTTTCTCATGGACTGGAGATAGCGGTAGTTCCAAGGCTATGACAGACAGTTGGGAACAGTTCTCTTATCAAATTCCCATGATGCTTTCTGCCGGTCTTGCTTGTGTTCCATTTATAACCGGAGATATTACGGGATACTGTGGTTCCATTGAAGATTATGAAGCCGCAGCGGAGTTATATGTTCGATGGATGCAATTCGGCCTTTTCACTCCGCTTAGTCGTTCTCATCACGAAGGTGATACGGCAGTGGAACCATGGATGTTTGGTAATGAGGCAATGTCCGCAGCTAAGAAGGCAATAGAATTGAAGTATTCTCTAATGCCCTATATCTATACGTATGCGCGAGAGGCTTATGATCTAGGATTGCCGTTAATGCGTGCAATGATGCTGGAATTCCCAAAGGATAGTGAATGTATTCGTACTGATTTTCAATTCATGTTTGGGGCGGAACTTCTTGTAGCGCCTGTGATTGAGGAGGGTCAAGTTACTCGTGAGGTGTATTTTCCGAAGGGAAAGTGGTATGATTATTATACTCACAAGATTATTGACGGAGGTTCATACAGAGAAGTACCGGCTCCTTTAGATAGGACTCCATTGTTTGTTAGAGCCGGTTCCATAGTTCCTACTTGTGCTCCTATGCAATATACTTCTCAAAATCCTGAAGCAGACATAAATATTGATGTTTATCCGCAAAGGGGTAAAAAAGCACAGTTTACCCTGTATGAAGATGATGGGGAATCATTAGATTATCAAAGGGGCATTTGTTCTAAAAGAACGATTTCGGCTTTGCTGAAAGACAATTTGCTTACTGTTGTTGCCGAACCGGCAAAGACAGAATCTTTTAATGGTGCGATTGGTAAAAGAAACCTAATATTCCGTATAGTCCTTGAAACTAATCCAAAGAAATGTATTGTAAACGGGAAAAAAATAAAACTCAAGGCAGATAGGCAAACAGGTATGTACTGTGTTTCTGTTCCTGATGATGGAAGAAGAATTGAAATACAAATTGAGCAATAATATATGAGAAGGAGATTAATTTATGCATTGTCGCTTTGTTTTCTTGTTTCATGCACAAAACAAATGGAACAGGAAAATATTACTATACTGACTTCTCCTGACGGGACGATTATAAGTCACATTACCACCAACTCCGCAGGGGAAATTTTCTATGATGTTATTCTTGATAAAAAAACGATTCTATTACCTAGCCGTCTTGGTTTTGAGATGAGAGGAAGCATCAAAGCAGAGAAACTTGACATACAAAAAGATGGAAATATCACAAAATCAGATAATAAGCCTTCTTACTCTTTGTATGATGGATTTGAAGTGATAAGAGTGGATACTTCTTCTTTTGATGAGATATGGACTCCTGTATGGGGAGAAGAAAGCAGTATTAGGAATCATTACAATGAGGTTTTGGTCCATTTGAAGAAAGAAAACCGCCTGATGGATATTAGGTTTAGATTGTTTGATGATGGTCTTGGTTTTAGATATGAGTTCCCATGCTGCGAAGCTGATCAATATCTATGTGTAAAAGAAGAGCTTACACAGTTCAATATGGCTGGAGATTATACTGTATGGTGGATTCCCGGAGATTTTGATACTCAAGAATATGAATACACAAAGTCGCGACTAAGTGAGATTGCGGAAAATTACTCTTCGACACTAAGAGGAAATTCCAGTCAGACACCGTTCAGCAACAAAGGCGTGCAGACTTCACTGCAAATGAAGTCGGATTCCGGTATATATGTGAATATTCACGAAGCTGCGCTTGTTGATTTTCCTTGTATGCATCTTCTAGTTGATTGTAAGAATCACTCGATGAGGTCATACCTTACACCTGACGCTCAAGGTTATAAGGGTAGAATTCAGACCCCATTCCATACTCCTTGGAGAACGGTACAGGTGGTTCGCAGCGCTACAGATCAGCTCGCCAGTCGTTTAATACTTAATCTAAATGAACCTTGCGCACTTGATGATGTCAGTTGGATTCATCCGGTTAAGTATATGGGAGTATGGTGGGAGATGATTGCAGGGTATGGCAGTTGGCATTATACAGATGATTTTAATTCAGTAAAATTAGGCGAGACGGATTACGAAAAGGCTAAGCCGAATGGTCGTCACAGCGCAAACAATGCGAGAGTGCGTGAGTATATCGACTTCGCATCATCACATGGATTCGATGCTCTTCTCGTAGAAGGCTGGAATATAGGTTGGGAAGATTGGGCAAATTGCAATAAGGATTATGTGTTTGATTTCCAGACTCCATATCCCGATTTTGATATTGCTGCTCTTAATGATTATGCTCATTCTAAAGGCATCAAACTCGTTATGCATCATGAAACATCTTCAAGTCCTCGCAACTATGAAAGACATTTGGAAGCCGCATACGAGTTGATGAACAAATACGGATATAATGTGGTTAAATCCGGTTATGTTGGAGATATCCTTCCTGAAGGAATGCATCATTACAGCCAGTATATGGTAAATCATTATATGTATTGTCTGAAAGAGGCTGCAAAACATCATATTATGGTTAATGCACACGAAGCGGTTCGCCCTACAGGAGTATGTAGAACCTATCCTAACCTTATAGGCAATGAATCAGCAATGGGTAATGAGTATCAAGCATTCGGCGGAATTAAACCGGGTCATACCGCTATGCTTCCTTTCTCTCGTCTTAATGGCGGTCCAATGGATTATACTCCGGGAATTTTTGAAACTGATCTTAAAAGCTGGTGTGGTAACAATTCCACTTTCGGAAGCACTCTCGTAGGCCAATTAGCTTTGTATGTAACGATGTATTCACCTTTGCAGATGGCTGCAGATACTCCGGAACACTATAGCAAACATCCGGAAGCTTTTCAGTTTATCAAAGATGTACCTATCGACTGGTCAAAAAGCGTCTATCTGTATGCTGAGCCGGCAGATTATGTAGTTATTGTCAGAAAAGATAAACAAAGTGATGATTGGTATCTTGGTGCAGTAACTGACGAACAAGTTCGCAATTTTAATGTTAAGTGTAGTTTTCTGGAGCCGGGTGCATATTATAAGGCATCAATATATTGTGATGCAGAGGATGCGGATTATTTTGCAAATCCTCAAGCTTATTATATAGAAACTAGAGTTATCAATAGAGAAGATAGCCTTAATATTCGTATGGCTCCTGGTGGGGGATATGCTGCGTCAATAAAAAAAATCAAATAGAATGAAGCGTCTTTTTGTCATATTTCTATATCTGAGCTTATGCTTTCCGGCTTCAGCTCAGAATCTTCATGCCCTCTTGAAAAAGCTGGATAGAGTTATAGAACAGAAAAATGAATATTCAAGCCTGAAAAGGCAAAGAATAGCTTCTCTTATGGAGGGCGGTTTGGATTCTTATGATGTATGTCATGCTCTGTTTGAGGAATACTATAAGTACGATATAGACTCTGCATATTACTACGCCACAAAGAAAGTAGCAATTGCTAAGAAAAAAGGAAACAAAAAAGACTATGAAGAGTCAATATTAAATCTTGCAGATGTATATACGTTGGCTGGAATGTATTCTGAGGCAAAAAAAGCGGCAGAAAGCGTTTCAAATCATGATGCGATGTATTATCATGTTTTGCATGCTCTCTATTCTGCGCTGCAAAAATCTTCTGCCCTTGAAGACAAAGAGCAAGAGTATCATTCAAAGATGTGTAGGTATCGCGACTCACTCATCTCTTCTCTTCCGGCAAGTGACGTTGGTTACGTCTTTGCCTTAAGTGAAAAACTCAATGAGCAAGGAAATTTCTTCGAAGCTATAGCTATTCTTATTGAAAAGAAAAACGATAATTCAACGCCGGAATCTTCAAAGCCTGCAATTGATTTTTCTTTGGCGGTAGCATATCAAGGCATGGGAAATAGAAAAATGGCCGAGACCTACTATGCCATGAGCGCCATTGCTGATATTCAATATTGTATAAGAGATTATCGCTCTTTGCATTTATTGGCATATATGCTTTTTGAAGATGGAGAAATGGAGAGGGCATATAAGTACATCTCCTGTGCGATGGAAGACTTCAAAAACAGTAATGTAAAAGTCCGTGCAGATGAATTCTATCCGCTGTTTTCTATTATTACTGATGCTTACCAAAAGGAAGTGAACAAGAAAAACTCTCTACTATCGTTGTGCTTGATAATCCTTTCTGTTCTATTGTCCTTGATTGTAGGGATTTCGATAAAAATGGTTCGTCAAAGGGAAAGAATCAAGAAATCAAAAGATGAACTTGATAAATCATATTCGGATTTAAAAATCGCTGATGAAAAGCTTCTTGAAATATCATTAGAGCTTCAAGAAGCCGGAAAAATTAAAGAAGAATACTTGTACCGATTTATGGAATATACAGGAAATTATATAGATCAACTTGAAAAATATAGACGAGGACTGTATTTGACATATAAAAAATTCGGAGAAAAGATGTTGGCAGAAGAGCTTCAGAAACCTTTTGATATCAAGGAAGAAATTCACAAATTCTACCAAAGTTTTGATGAAGCTTTTCTGCACCTATTTCCTAACTTCATACAGGATGTGAACAGTTTGCTTGTACCAGATTATCAACTTCAACCAAAAGCAGACAGATTAATGAATACAGAGTTAAGAATTTTAGCATTAATACGCCTTGGTGTAACAGATAGTGTACAAATGTCGCATTTTTTAAGAGTTTCATTATCAACAATTTATAATTATCGAACCAAATTGAGGAATTATTCAAACTGCGAAAGAGCTGAGTTCGAAGAACGAATTTCGAAAATAGGAACAATCAATCTGAAATAATTACCAATATGAAAAGAAAACTGTTAAAATCGCTTATTGCAGCTCTGTCAGTAATGCTGTCAGCCTTGCCATTAAAAGCTCAGAGTGAAACGCTTTTAGGAACAGTCAAAGATGCTAATGGGGTTCCCATTATTGGTGCGTATGTGATTGATTCTGCTAATAGTACGAATGGAGCAATCACAAATCTTGATGGCGAATTCTCATTGAAAATAAATCTTAATGGGACAATTACAGTAAGTTGTCTCGGGTACATGGATGCCAAGTACGACCTTTCCGGTAGATCCAGCATTGATATTGTTTTGTTAGAAGACACTACTATGTTGGAAGAGACTGTTGTCATTGGATATGGCTCTGTAAAGAAGAGCGATTTGACCGGAGCCGTTGCAAGCGTAAATTCGAAAGTACTGTCGGATAAAGCGACATCGAATGTAGGTCAGATACTTCAGGGAAGGATGTCCGGCGTGTATATTGTTGATTCCGGAAATCCCCAATCCGATGTTTCAATCAAGATTCGCGGTTTAGGAACGGTTAACAATTCCAATCCTTTGATTGTTATTGACGGTGTTCCTATGGTTAATATGAGTTTAAATAATTTGAACAGCAATGATATTGAAAGCGTAGATATTCTAAAAGATGCTTCGGCGACGGCTATTTATGGAGCGCGTGGAGCAAATGGTGTTGTGATTGTTACTACCAAGAGAGGAACGAACGCAGACGGAACATTAAACTTCGCTACAAACCTAGGAGTCGATACTGCTACTTCAATGCCAGAACTATTGAATGCTTCAGAGTATGCCTCTTTGAATAACGATATGATGTTAAATTCCAGTAATGCTCCTAATCCTGATTGGACAAATCCTGCTTCTTTGGGAGAAGGCACCAACTGGTTGAAAGCAATGATTCATCCGGCATTTTTTCAGAATTATAATCTCTCATATTACGGAGGAAACGACAAGAACCAATATTATGTTTCAGGAAGTTATACAGACCATGATGGGATTGTTAATTCTGTCGCTTATAAGAAACTAACCTTTCAGATTAATTTGGACAATCAAGTTAAGGAATGGATAAAATTTTCTACCAACCTGACGTGTAGTTATGACAATAAGACAAATGGAGACTACTCAATGAGCGCTGTTCTTAAGAGTGTCCCAGCCCTGTCAATTTATCGTGAAGATGGAACATACAATGGCCCAACGGCTAATTCTCTTTGGTTTGGTGATCAACAAAACCAGGTAGGTAAGTCAACCGTTAACAAAAATCAAGTACAAGGGTATAATCTCCTTTTGAGCGAAGGAATTGAGCTATTCCTCTGTAAGGGATTGAAATTCAAAAGCGTAGAAAGTGTTGGTGCGACTTTGGTTGAATCCGAGAGTTTTCGCCCTGCTTATAATTGGACTCCGGATCCTCTTCTTGAATCTGAGAGGTGGGCGCAATATTCTAGAAACATGAGTTTTCTTGCCGATAACTATTTCACATACGATGGAACATTTGGCAGTCATAGCATTACAGCAATGGCCGGAAGTTCATTGCAATGGGGAAATAATTTTTATTTCAATGGGCAAAAGAAAGGATTTCTTAGTGATACTGCCAGTCAGTTCAATAATGGAATCAATATAGAAAGTTTAAATGGGACCCGAAGCGATTGGGCTATTGCTTCCTTCATGGCAAGAGTCAACTATACTTATCTGGACAGATATATGTTTACTGCAACTTTCCGAGCAGATGGATCGTCAAAATTCGGGCCTAACAGTCGTTGGGGTTATTTTCCTTCCTTTGCTGGTGCTTGGAGATTAAGCGAGGAGCCTTGGTTTCCTAAAAATAAAACTATAACATATTTGAAGATCCGTGTCGGATATGGCGTAACAGGCAATCAGGAGATAGGCGACTATACTTTTGCGTCAGTTTATAACACCGGTCAGTATTCATTTAACGGAAATGTTGTTCAGAGTTTAGTCGCAAATAAACTTTCCAATCCGAATATTCGTTGGGAGGAAGTAGAACAATATAATGTCGGATTTGACTTATCCTTGTTTAATTCTCGTCTTCGCGTTTCGCTTGATGGCTATATCAAGAATACCAATGGAATGCTTGTAAAAATGGTAGTGCCTATCAGCACAGGTTATTCTGATATAGATGTTCCATATATCAATGAGGGTAAAATTAAGAATACCGGCTTAGAGTTAAGCTTGGGCTCTGACAATATAATCTCAAAAGAGTTTTATTGGGGAAGTAGTTTCGTCATTTCGTTTAATAAAAACGAAATCAAATCACTGAGCACAGCAGATGCCATCAATTACAATGATTCTGGTTTTGGTCAGTATTTCTGCACAAATATGGTTGGAGAACCAATCGGAGCCTTTATTGGCTGGAAAACTAACGGACTATTTCAAACTAATAACGATGTGGAATCATATGCGACTCAAGTTGGAGCAGCTGCCGGAGATATCAAATTCAAGGATGTAAAGCCTGATGGTGTGATTGATGAAAAAGACCGCACCATTTTGGGTTACCCACAACCAATATTCACAGCGTCATTTGGAAATGATCTTCACTATAAAAACTTTGATATCGAACTTTATTTCCAGGGAGTTTATGGCAATAAGATTTTCAATGTAACAGCTGTGGATATGACAAGTATGAACACGGTATGTAATCAGTATGCAACAGTCAAAAACAGATGGACCGGAGAAGGCTCTTCCAATTCAATGCCGCGAGCCGTTTATGGTGATCCGAACAATAATACAAGACCTTCAGACAGATATATTGAGGATGGTAGTTATTTAAGACTTAAGAGTTTAACATTTGGATACACGCTTCCAAGTCATATGTCAAACGCAATCAAAATGAGTTCCGCTCGGGTTTATTTCAATTCCGGAAACCTTTTCACTTTAACTAATTATTCCGGTTTTGATCCGGAAGTCGGTAATTCATCTATCGATTGGGGAACATATCCTGTAACGCGTACGTTTAGTTTTGGGTTAAACATTAAATTCTAGAGGAGGATTCAATTATGAAGCATAAGCATATTAAGCATATATTAATTTTGGTTTCAGCACTGCTGTTTGTATGTGGTTGCAATGACTTTCTTGATAAAGTACCATATGACTCAATCGGCACCAGCTCAACTCTATCTGAAAAAGATGCTGTTTCGTTGGTAAATGCCGCATATCAACCGCTTCAATGGCCAAAGCTTTATAATATGAGAATATGGTCTACCGATGTTGTTGCCGGAGAGAGTGTTGTTGGCGCCGGCGGCGGAACAGATGGTATTGAAACAGTTCAACTTTCTAACTTTACCGCGGATCCTTCTAATGCTGCCGCAACGGATATTTGGAGAAGCACTCCCGGTATCCTTCGTTCCAATCTTGCACTGAGTGAATTGAAAAAAACAAATATTGATGAAGCGTTGAAGCTTAGACTCATGGCAGAGTGTCATTTTTTAAGAGCTCATTATCATTTTATTCTGGTTCGCTTTTTTGGAGATATTCCTCTTCGAACAGAACCGATATTTGCTGGCGATGAATTGAATATTGCCCGCACTCCAAAAGAGAAAGTATATCAGACTATTATTGAGGACTGCCAGGCTGCAATAGAAGGTTTACCATATAAGGCTCAGTATAGTTCGACTGAAGTTGGAAGAGCATGTAAAGAAGCAGCAGAATGTATGCTTGCAAAAGTATACCTCACATTAGGCAATAATTATGACAAAGTGGTTGATTTATGTCAGAATATTGAGAACCAGGGCTATGATTTGAGTAAGATGGCTTATGCGGATAACTGGTATAATCCTGAAACCGGAGTACTAAATCAGAATGGTCCCGAATCACTGTTCGAAATTCAATATACCGGAGACCCCGCCGCATGTACAAACTGGCTTAGTGATAACGACAACCAATCTCAGTGGCTCAATTGTTTCATGGCTCCTCGTAATTCAAACATGGTCGGCGGTGGTGGTTATGGTTGGCAGCATGTATCTAAAGAGTTCGTAAGCCAGTATGAGCCTGGAGATCTCAGAAAGGATGTGACCATCTTTTATGAAGGTTGTCCCGACTTTGGAGATATTGAGTATGACCCAAATTGGTCTACGACCGGTCACAACGTTCGAAAGTGGTGTGTTCCTATCTCATTATGTGATAAGGTATCTAATTGTCCGGCTAATATTGTCGTGTACCGTTTTGCCGATGTCCTTCTTATGAAAGCAGAAGCTCTCAACGAATTGAGAAAAACTGAAGAAGCACAAATTCCATTGAACAAGGTGCGCAGTCGCGCCGGACTTCCTGCATGTGAATTGACTGACTATTCGGAGATGAAGGAGAAAATAATTCATGAGCGAAGGATGGAGCTTGCGTTTGAAGGACATAGGTGGTTTGACTTGATTAGGATTGACGGAGGAGATTATGCTGTGAGTTTCTTAAAATCTATTGGCAAAAACAATGTTACCAAAGAGAGGCTTCTATACCCTGTTCCACAGGTTGAAATTGACTCTAACCCTCTTTTTGTTCAGAATCCAGGATATTAACAATTAATTTAATTAATATGAAAATTATCAAAACACTTGCAATTTTCGCAGTATTTGCGCTTGCAATCTTATCTTGTACCAAGAATCTCAATGGAGACAAGAAGAAAGCTGAAAACACTCCTATTGTGCTTAAAGCTAATACTACCTCTCCCTCAATGTCAAAAGAAACTCAAGACAGCGAGGTTCTCAGTTTGACTTGGAATACCACTACCAATATGGAAACAGGTGCTCGGGTAAATTATTCCATCCTTATGGATAATAAGGGTGGCAATTTTGAGACGGCATATGAAATTGATTTGGGGACAAATGCTACCTCGCATAACTTCACCGGTCTCGAGTTAAACACCATTCTCGAAGAGCAATTCGGCTATAACGTTGGAGATAATGCGGATATTGATATCTGCATATATGCAACAATCATGAGCGAGGAGGTTGATGATGTGATATCAAATGTCATCACTATTTCGCTTTCATGTTTTCAGCCTAAGGTAACTGTTCTTTATATGATAGGAAGCGCAACAACTGCCGGATGGACACTTGAAGATGCTATTCCAATGGATCCTATTGAAGGTGAAGAAGGTGGTTTTACATGGAGTGGAGAAATGTTCCAAGGAGAGCTTAAGTTCCTTGTAAGTACCAAAGATTGGATACCTTGCTATGGCAGAGGAAATGATGAAGGGACGACACTGTACTATCGTGATCACCTTTGGGAAGATTCTGAAGGAAATATTGTAACAGATGAATCTCTTCCTCACATAGATACTCCTGACAATAAGTTTGAGATTCCCGAACAAGCTAATTATAAGATTGTTCTCAACATTGAGCAACTTACTATCACTATCACAAAGACCGGTGGACCTAAATATTTTTCAATGTATTTCATTGGTTCTGCTGTAGATAAGACTGTGAAGATGTTCCGTAGCAGTTATGCTTTCCTTGCAGGCGTTTCAACGAAGGCAGGTAGCGCTCATTTCTCTGTTTCGGAAGATAACACAGGAGATTTCTATTATGCGGCATCTGCCGACCAGAGTCTTGATGAAACAGCTGTTTCACAGACTAGCGGATATGACTGGAATTTCACAAAAAACGCTCTTTATCACATATATCTTTTTGCGAAAGAAGGCAAAGAGAAAGCGTATTTTGTAGAATTTACTCCATATGAGACTCTTTATCTGATTGGCAGTGCAACATCTGTCGGTTGGGAACTTAAGGATGCTCTTCCGATGACAAAAGCAAGCGATTATGTTCAAACATGGACTGGTAACCTCAAAGAAGGAGAACTCAAGTTCAGTTGTGATAAGAATTTGGATTGGTTTGGCGCTTGGTATCTTGCAAGCGCAAGTAATAAAGCACCTGAAGGAGTTGAAGAGCCTGTTATCTTCATTGATAAGGCCAGCGCTGCTGTTGGAGCAATGGGAATCAGGGAACTTGACCAGAAGTGGCTTATCTCTGAGGCTGGCAGTTATTCAATTACTCTTGATCAGAATAAAGAAACGGTCATCATTAAAAAGAATTAATTGATGAATTTGTCTAGCATTTTAGTTGGTTTATCATTTTTTTCTGCCTTGGTGCTGCTACCTTGCTGCACCAAGGTGGAGGAAGTAAGCGATAATATTGAGGATAAGCTTCCAAAATCTACGCTTTTACGCTCCATTTCAATCACTACAGACAAAGCTCGTTACAACCCTGGAGACATAGTGTATTTTCAGGCAGACAGGGCACAAAAAGGTCTGGCGATAAAGTATTGGCATCTTGGTGAACTTTTGGATATTATCCCTCTATCAGAAGACAACTGGACTTGGACGTTACCCAATGATGATTTCAAAGGTTATTATGTTGAAGTCATAGGAAAGAATGCTGATGGACAAATACGTACAGTCGGAGCTGTGGCTGTAGATGCCTCTAGCGACTGGACACGGTTTCCTCGGTATGGTTTTTTGTCAAAGTTTGGAGAGATGGTTACTTCAGGAAGGATAGACGCTGTGCTGACAAATTTGAAGAAATATCATATTAATGCGTTGCAGTATTACGACTGGATGTATGACCATCATCATCCGCTTGCAGGATCTGTGACAAAGCCTGATTCTGACTGGCCAAGTATTATTGGTGATATTAATTCTTTGGAGACAATACGAAGCTATATCGCAAAGGGGCACGAGCTCAATATCGCTTCAATGTGGTATGACCTATGTTATGGGGCGATGGAGTGGGCATCTGAGGATGGGGTTAGTTGGGAATGGGCAATTTATAAAGATCCTTCACATAATAATAGGGACTATCACCCGCTCTCTGCGCCATTTCGAAGTAATATTTACTTAATGAATCCTGGTAATGCGCAGTGGTTAAATTATTTCAGCGCCCAAGCTCAGGATGTGTACAAAGTCTTTGATTTCGATGGATTCCATATTGACCAGTTAGGGTATAGAGGGGTGAGATATGATTATTCCGGCGCAGAGGTGGATGTGGAGAAGGGCTTCGGTGCATTCATCTCGAAAATGAAACAGGTTTCTCCGGACAAGAAATTGGCCTTTAATGCGGTTTCTCTGAACGGACAGAAATACATAGCTTCCGCACCTTCTGACTTCCTTTATGTTGAATTATGGGATACCAGGTTTTCGGCCTTAGCCAAAGTGTTTTCGGAAAACCGTTCTTTAGCGCCGGAAAAAAATACAGTCATTGCCGGCTATGTAAACTATAAGCAGAGCGGATTCTTTAATACTCCTGCGGTGCTTTTAACGGATGCAGTCATTTTTGCAATGGGAGGAGCTCATATCGAATTAGGGGAGCATATGCTAGGAAACGAGTATTTTCCTGATGCTTCTTTAGAAATGGATGAAACTCTTAAAAACTCGTTAGTTTCATACTATGATTTTCTAACCGGATATGAGAATATTCTTCGAGACAATGTGGAACCGGTTAATCTTACGGTCTCTTCCGACAAAGTTTCTATTTCGGGGTTTGGTCCGATAAAAGGTAGCGTCAATGTTCTCACGCGAAAGGTGGATGGAAAAATTGTAGTTCATTTGCTTAATTTTAAAGATGCTGTTCATTTGGACTGGAGAGATGATTCAAGGACACAGAAAGAACCAAATGAAATAAAAGAGTTCGATATTTCTGTACGAACCGCAAAAGACGTGAACAAAGTGTGGATTGCATCTCCGGACATAGATGGTGGTGTTCCCAAACAAGCCTCATTTAAAAGTAGTGGAATTAAGGTCAGCATTATGGTTCCTTCGCTTAAGTACTGGACTATGATAGTAATTGAATAATGAAACGTTTAATAGAAATTCTTGTGCTGATTGCAGCCCTCTTTTCTTGTCAAAAGTCTAACATAAACGAAGACAATAAGGAAGAACGTGGGATGTTTGATGATTCTATTCTTCCCGAAATAACGGTTTCCGTTAGTCTTGACGAGTGGAATAAATTATTAAGCTTGTATGATGCCGATCATATGACAAAGGAATATGTCAAGTGTGAAGTCTCGGTAACACGAGATAATGATGTTTTCAATACTTCTGAAGCAGGTTTAAGATTGAGAGGTCAAACATCAAGACGCAGACCGGAAGCCGGAAATAGCGGGCAAAAACATCTTTCCGGTTCAACCAAATGGCAACATTGTCATTTCATGCTACGTTCAGACAACGGCAAAATAATCTTGAAATACGCACATGAAGATCCTACATACGTTAGAGAGCATTATTGTTGGGATTTAGCCGAAAGGTATGGTATATGGACTGGCACTAAAAGTTCATATTGTCGTCTGTATATCAATGTGGAAGGAGATAAACATCCTGCTTATTTCGGTGTTTATCTGATGATTGAGCACATAGGAGACCAATACTTGGAAGATCGAAAGGATTTCTTTAAATCGGATAAGGGATTTTTATGGAAATGCCAATGGGGGTCAAACCTCAAGGACTTGAATGATGACCTATTTAAGGTAGACGATAATAGCTCGAATGAAAGGGCATATGAGTTAAAGACCGGAAAGAAACATTTCGATAAAGCAAAAGAACAGATTAGAGACTTCATTACAAAGCTTAATACTCTTCCTGATGCAAAGTTCCCTTCATGGATTTCAAGTGTATGTGATGTCGATTTCCTCTTAAAAACATATGCTATGTTGGTGGCCGTTGGACATTGGGATGATTACTGGAATGACATGAATAACTATTACATATTTTTTAACTCGAGAGATAAATCGTCATATAAGTTTTTTATGATTCCATATGATTTGGACAATACTCTTGGAACCAGTCATAATTGTGGTGTTCAAACAGATTCCGGCCGTCACGACCCCTATAATTGGGGGATGGATCAATGTCCTTTGATAAAAAGAATATTGCAAGTTCCTGAATACAAGGCTGTTTACACCGAATATCTCAAAGATTTCACAGATCTGCAAGGACCATTGTTCGGCTGGAAAGCCAGTCAAACACGAATAAATTCATGGATCAACCTTATTCAGCCATATGTCCCAAACGATACAGGAGAAGATATGGAAATTAAGGATAGACCTGCGTCTTGGGGCAATCATCCCGAGTATAGGATTTTGTCCTATGGGAAAAATAATTGGTTCAAAGTAAAAACTGAATCCATTGCAGAATGGATTTCCAAGCAATAAACAATTATTAATCATTTATAAGCCATTATCAAATGAAAAAAATTTTCACATTCATGAGCATCGCTGCAATAGTATTGAGCGCATGCAAAAAAGAGCCCCAAGTACTAACTATTCCGGTACTTTCGGCTGATGTTACTTCTGTTAATGCTTATATGCATGGAACAGATGCAATTCTTAACCTTAGCTGGACATCTGCTGGAAAGGATGCTTCCTACAGTGTTCAGATTACAACTTCCAAAGATGCGACATTCGCAAGCGGCACTTCTATTTCAGTACCTGGCACAAAGATCTCTTTCACCGGAGCTGAACTTGCAAACATCGCAAAAGAGATTGGAGCCGATGATTCTTTTAATATGGCTGCGCGCGTACGTTGCACAGCAGAAGGCAAGGACGCTGTAATATCAAATATTGTAACAGTAGCTACACGAATTCTTGCAGTTGATCCTAGCATCGTAATCACTGAGCTTTATCCTATTGGTGAAGCTACTCCTTACGGATGGAGCATTGACAACACTGTTGCTTTTGAGAACAGTAATGGTGTTTTCACATGGACGGGACATCTTTTCCAAAATGCTGAATTCAAATTCCTCTGCTCTAAGAATTTCTGGCCTGCTATTGTGAACTCATCTTCAGATCCTTTCGAACATAAGCCCGTATATGCTCCTGCAGACGGTGAGGGTATTGATAAGAAATTTAAAGTTGCAACCGAAGGCAAGTATACCATTACCGTAAATGCTAAGGATATCAATGCTATTACAATGAATGTTGAGTTCATTGATGCAGACGTGCAGGAAATCGTTGTAAATGAACTTTACATTCTTGGCGGAGCTACTTCTACCGGCTGGAATCTTGATGCAATGGAGGCTTTTACAAAGAATGGAACTATCTTTACATGGACCGGTCATCTTACAGTTGATGAATTCCGTTTCCCTCTCCAGAAGCAGTCAAATGTATGGTGGCCTTGCTTGATGTTCAGCGAAGACGGTAAATCAATTGTTTACGGAAAAAGCGATGCCGACAAGGTGGTATATAAAGTTGCCGAAGAAGGTGATTACACTATCACAATTGACGCGACAAACGTTAAAAACATAACCGGAACAATTGTTCCAGCAAGCTAATAATTGGGTAATATATTGATTTAGGGCGGCCAGAAATAGCCGCCCTTTTTTCGAGGTGCCTAGCGGAATCGAACCGCTGTCCCAGGTTTTGCAGACCTGTGCCTAACCGCTCGGCCAAAGCACCAAAAGGACTACAAAGATACATTATTTTTAAGAATTAGCAAATTTGTGTATTATCGAATTCTATGTTAACTTTGTAAGTTAATTTCGCATGTACGAAAAATTTTAAATAAACTTAAATTATAGAGTTATGGCAGAAGAAAAAAAAGTCGGAATCAGCATCGATCCGCAGGTGGCAGGTGGAGTTTACTCCAATCTGGCAATCATTTCCCATTCCCGCAGCGAATTCGTCATCGATTTCGCGGCTAACCTCCCCGGTCTTCCCGGTCCCAAGGTGGGTAGTAGGGTGGTAATGAGCCCTGAGCACTGCAAAAGGCTGCTCAATGCCTTAGCAGAGAATATAGGTAAGTATGAATCCCATTTCGGTAAGATAGAAATCGTTCCGGAGCAGCCTGCCGGCACTTTTAATCTTGCAGACTTCAATCCCGACGGACCGACATCATAATGACAGACTGGAAAAAAATCCGTGCTTTTACTTTCGACATAGACGGTGTGCTTACCGATGGAACCCTTCTTGCCGTTGGCGAGGGGGAATATGTGCGCAGGTTCAATGTCAAAGATAATTTTGCAATAAGGGCGGCGCTCATGTACGGTTATAAGATTGGAGTCTTCACCGGAGGCTTTGGCGAGGGCATTACGGACCGTATGCGCACTGCTTCAGTGCCGGAAGAAGATGTATATATGCGCTGCCGCGGTAAAATCAAGATATGGGAGGGTTTCTGCGCCAAGCACGGCCTTAAACCGGAAGAGGTGCTGTATATAGGCGATGATATTCCTGATCTTCAGATAATGAGGGTTGCCGGAATAGGGGCCGCCCCTGCCGATGCGGCGGTGGATGTCTTGGAAGAGGCTGATTATGTATGCGAGACCGCCGGAGGCCAGGGTTGCATGAGGGAGCTTGTAGAAAAGGTTTTGCGCGCCTCCGGCAAATGGAATTTTCCGGATGAGGTTTTCGAGAAGATTTTTTAGATAACAAGATGGACCTCAAGGGGAAAAGAGTGATACTTTCCAGCGCTTCTCCGCGCAGATGCGAACTGCTTGCAGGCCTGGATGTGAAGTTCGAGGTGGATGCCCGCAATGGTTTTACGGAAAGCATTGATCCCGACACCCCTCACGAAAAGGTGCCGGAGATTATGTCCGTGGGTAAAAGCCGCGCTTTTTGGCGTCCCTTGGAAAAAGGAGAAATCCTCATTACAGCCGACACTATGGTGCTTTTGGACAAATTCATAATGGGCAAACCCCATACCCGCTCCGAAGCCGTGGATATGCTCCAGAAACTTAGCGGACGCACCCACGAGGTGATAAGCGCCGTAACTTTCAGGGATTGCGCTCATGAGCAAACCGTTACTGACACCACTTTAGTGTCTTTTCGCGAAATCACCCAAGAGGAAATAGATTATTATGTAGATACCTGCCGTCCATACGACAAAGCAGGAGCCTATGGCATACAGGAGTGGATTGGTTATGCCGCCTGCACGGGGATAAAAGGCTCTTTTTACAATGTAATGGGCTTTCCTGTGCACAAGGTTTATGAAGAATTGCTTAAATTTATCGGATATGAATAAGATAAGCGCAAAATATAATCCTTCCGAAGTGGAGGACAAATGGTATGGCTATTGGATAAAGAACCGCTTTTTCCATTCTGAGCCTGACTCGCGTGAGCCTTACACCATAGTGATTCCGCCCCCGAATGTGACGGGCATATTGCATATGGGACACGTGCTCAATAATACGCTCAATGATGTGCTTATCCGTAAGGCCCGCATGGACGGCAAGAACGCTTGCTGGGTACCCGGCACCGACCATGCTTCCATTGCCACCGAAAACAAGGTGGTTGAGAGGCTTAAGGAAAAGGGCATAAATAAAAAAGACCTTTCCCGTGAAGAATTTTTAGAATATGCCTGGGAGTGGAAAGAAGAGCATGGCGGGATAATACTTCAACAGCTTCGCAAGCTCGGTGCCTCGTGCGATTGGGACCGTACCAAATTCACCATGGATCCCGACCTCAGCAGGGCCGTTATAAACACCTTCGTTTATTTTTATAATAAAGGGCTGATATACAGGGGAGTGCGTATGGTAAATTGGGACCCTGTAGGCCTTACTGCAGTAAGCGATGAAGAGGTTGTCCGCCAGGAAACCAAAAGCCATCTCTATCATGTAAAATATTTTCTTGCCGATGGCAGCGGAAAATATCTCACCATTGCAACCACCCGCCCCGAAACCATAATGGCCGACACCGCCGTCTGTATAAATCCCGCCGATGAGCGCTACGCCTGGCTGCGAGGCAAAAAGGTATTAGTGCCGCTTATAAACAGGGAAATACCGGTAATAGAAGATGATTATGTGGATATGACTTTCGGTACCGGCTGCCTCAAAGTCACGCCAGCCCATGATATAAACGACTACGAAATAGGCCTTAGGCATAATCTGCCTGTAGTGGACATTATAGACGAACACGGCCGTCTTAACGAAGATGCTCAGGTGTGCGTAGGGCAGGATCGTTTCGAGGCTCGCAAGAACGTTGTCAAAATGCTTGAAGAGCAAGGCAATTTGGACCATATCGAGGATTATACTTCTGCTGTGGGCTATTCCGAACGCACAAAGGCGGTAATCGAACCGAAACTCAGCACCCAGTGGTTCCTAAAGATGGACTCTCTTGCCGCCGCAGCTCTGGAAAGCGTGGAAAGCGGCAAGGTGAAGCTCATTCCCGATAAATACCGCGCCACCTTCCGTCATTGGATGGAAACAGCCCATGACTGGTGCATTTCCCGTCAGCTGTGGTGGGGTCAGCGCATTCCGGCATGGTATCTTCCTGATGGCCGCTTTGTGGTGGCGGAAACCCCCGAAGAGGCCCTTGTAGAGGCGCAAAAACTTCAAAAAGACATAAGTGCTGCCGAACTTGCGCAGGACGAAGATGTGCTGGACACCTGGTTCAGCAGCTGGCTCTGGCCTATCAGCGTATTTGATGCCGATAAACCAGGTCATCCCAATCACAAGCCCAATAGGGATTTGGCTTATTATTATCCCACCAACGACCTTGTAACCGGGCCGGACATCATCTTCTTTTGGGTGGCGAGAATGATTATGGCGGGCAATGAATTCATGAATGAGAAGCCCTTCCATAATGTCTATTTCACCGGCATTGTGCGCGACAAACTCGGGCGCAAGATGAGCAAGACATTGGGCAACAGCCCCGACCCTCTGGACCTGATAGGAAAATACGGCGCTGATGCCGTGCGTATAGGAATGTTGCTTTGCTCTTCTGCAGGAAACGATATTTTCTATGACGAAAGTCAAATAGAGCAGGGACGCAATTTCTGCGGCAAAATATGGAATTCCTGGAGATTGATAAGCGGTTGGAATGTAGATGAGCGCGCCGGGCAGCCGGAAGTTGCGCGAGTGGCCGTCAAATGGTTCGACAATCTGCTTTCGCGCAGTATAGCCGAGGTGGAGGATTATTACGCCAAATTCCGCATCTCCGATGCTCTTATGACCATTTACCGTCTTTTCTGGGACAGCTATTGCAGCTGGTATCTCGAACTTGTAAAACCCCCTTATGGAGAGGCCGTAGACGGACGCACCTATGAGGCTACGGTTACATTCTTCGACAAACTTCTCAAACTCATCCATCCTGTAATGCCTTTTATAAGCGAAGAACTTTGGCAAAGCATGGAGGAGCGCCGCGAAGGCGAGACCATCATGTTCCAGCGCACGCCGCTTGCCGGTCCTGTGGATGAAAACTTCCTGGAGGACTTTGTTTCGGCACAAGGCGCCGTGAACGGAGTGCGCGCAATAAGGGCTCAAAAGCAGATATCCCCAAAGAAAGAGCTGGAACTCTATATTTCCGGCGGGATGCCTTCTGAACTTTTCCCTATCATAAGCAAACTCGCAAATGTAAAAATCCTTGAGGGCGAGGCAGAAGGAGGGGCAAGCACATTCTTGGTGGGAACTCTCAAATTCGGTGTGCCGCTCAGCGATTTTGTGGATACTGACGAGGAAAAGAAGCGTTTGGAGGACGAGCTCCGCTATCAGAAGGGTTTTCTTGAGGGAGTCCGCAAAAAGCTCGCTAACGCCAAATTCGTAGCCAATGCTCCTGAAGCGGTGGTGGCCGGAGAGCGTAAAAAAGAAGCCGATGCCCTCAGCCGCATAGAGTCTCTTGAAAAATCTTTGACAGCATTAGAAAAATGATACGTTTTCAAACTACAATTAAAGTCCGCTATTACGAATGCGACCCGATGGGAGTAGTTCACCACAGCAACTATATCCGTTATTTTGAATGCGCCCGCAATGAGATGATGGATGCTTGGGGCTATACTGTAGAGCAGTGCCAGGCTGATGGAATAACATTCCCTATGGCATCTGCCGAACTCCGCTTCCATCGTCCCGCTTTGGCAGGCGATTTTCTCACCGTAACTGCCGAAATGGATAAGCTGCCGCTCGCCAAACTTGTAGTCAAGCAGCAGGTCTTCAATCAGAAAGGCGAGCTTTGTTGCGATGGAGTGGTGACTTTGGGCTTTCTTTCGGCAGAAACAGGCCGTCCCACACGCTGCCCAGAAAGGCTGCTTGCCATTATGCAGGCCGCCCAGGAGGAATAATGCTCAGTATAAACAATCTTACCGTCGCATTCGGCAGCTACACCCTGCTGGATGCGATTTCTTTTCATATTTCCGCCGGAGAAAAAATAGGTCTGGTAGGGAAGAACGGTTCGGGGAAAACCACCCTGATGAAGATTATCCTGGGGGAGGAAAAGCCCGAAGGGGGACGCGTGGAGATGTCCAGGGAGCAAACCATAGGCTATCTTCCTCAAATTATGAAGCATAATAAGCGCAAAAGCGTTATTGAGGAGGTGAAAGGCTCTTGCCCTGATGCAGGCCCGGGAGAGGCCGAAAAGATACTCCGGGGCATGGGATTCCTTCCCGATGAGATGGAGCGCCCGTGCAATACTTTCTCTCAGGGCTGGAACATGCGCGTGGAGCTTGCAAAGATTTTGCTCGCAAAGCCCTCTCTTTTGCTTTTAGACGAACCTACCAATCATTTGGACATAGAGTCCATCGAATGGCTCGAAGATTATCTAAAGGCTTATAAAGGGGCCGTTTTGGTGGTTTCTCATGACAGGAAGTTTTTGGATGGAGTTACAAGCCGCACAATCGAACTGATGCTCGGGCGTTTGTATGATTATAAAGTGCCGTACAGCAAATATGTGGAGTTGCGAAGCGAGCGTCTTGCCCAGCAGATGGCCGCCTATGAGAATCAGCAGAGGATGATAGCCAAGACGGAGGACTTCATAAGGGCGTTCCGCTACAAGCCAACAAAGAGCAATCAGGTGCAAAGCCGCATTAAGGCGCTTGCCAAGTTGGAACGCATTGAGGTGGATGAAACCGACAATGCCACCCTTAGAATAAAGTTTCCTCCGGCATCCCGTACAGGAGATGTGGTGTATAAATGCAGCGGGCTTTCCGCAGGATACCCCGGCAAAGTGGTTTTCACGGATGCGAATGTGGAAATAAAGAGGGGTGAGAAAGTAGCTTTTGTAGGCCGCAACGGAGAGGGCAAAACCACCCTTATGAGGGTAATCGCAGGGGAGTTGGAACCTCTCTCGGGAGAATCTAAAGTTGGGCATAATGTAGACCTGGGTTATTTCGCTCAAAATCAAGAAGATGTGTTGGACCCGAAAGATACTGTTTGGAGTGCCGTGGAGAGGATTTGTCCGGCAGAAATGCGCTCAAGTCTTAGGGATTTGCTTGCGCAATTCCTGTTCAGGGGGGAAGACATAGACAAGCGCGTGAGTGTGCTTAGCGGAGGAGAGCGGGCAAGGCTGGGAATGGCGCGGCTGATGCTTCAAAGCCACAATGTGCTGGCTTTGGACGAGCCCACCAATCATATGGATATAAAGTCCAAAGATATACTTAAACAAGCCCTTCAAGCCTTTGACGGCAGTCTGATATTGGTTTCGCACGACCGCGACTTTTTAGATGGGCTGGTGGACAAGATTTATGAGTTCCGCGGAGGCGCAGTGAAAGAGCATTTGGGCGGAGTCAGGGATTTCCTTTGGAGATTAAAGATAGATACATTGCGCGAGCTTGAGCGGAAAGATGCAGATGAGCCTGTCGAAGAAACTCCTCAGCAGCAATCGTTTAAGAGTGATTATTTAAAGCAGAGGGCGAAGTCGAAGGAAGAGAAAAGGAAAAGCCGGCGCATAGAATATTTGGAGAAAGAGATAAGCGCCCGCGAGAAGAAGATAAAGACCATAGAGACTATGTTGTCAAGCCCCAAAGAGGGGGATGATATAGAGGAAATGACAAAGGAATACTTTAAACTTAAAAAAGACCTTGATGCCCTTGCGGAAGAATGGGTGTCGCTTGGATAATAAATCATGGAAAAGCAATTAATCGAAGTTTGCGGACATCGTCTCCGCTTTTATGAAGGGGATAGCCTGGTATTCGAAAGCTACTGCGGTTTCGGGCGCGGCGGCTTTACTTCCGACAAGCGTGAGGGGGACGGTTGCACTCCTGTCGGAACTTTTTCCGTAGAGTCGGCTTTCGGCTTTGAAGAAAATCCAAAATGCCGTTTGCCATATCGGCGGATTACCCCGAATTCTTATTGGTCGGGGGAGAGGGAAGATTATAATTCCTGGGTGGAAGTCGAGCCCGGAAAAAGAGACATGAAACGCAGCGAACGTCTCGCCGATTACACGGTCGAATATAAACTTTCTCTAGTGATTTCTTATAACACTTCGGCTCCCGAATGGGGGCGCGGTTCCGCTATTTTTCTTCATTGCCGGAACACTCCGAAATGGCAGACCGCAGGCTGCATCAGCCTTCCCGAAAGCAAAATCCGTCTGCTTATTGAACGTCTGAGGCCCGGAGCCGTTATAACAATTGCAAGCGCCTCAAAATGAGACACTTGCAGGTGTTATAAAAGTTTATTATAGTTTACAGATATTTACATAACAAAAATGTTTCAAGATAAAACGCTTTTGTTTTATGTCTTGTATATCAGTGTTTTAACTGTTTAATAATGTAACGCCTAAGTAGGTCGAGTGCTGAGGCTGAAAAGCGCTCGATATTGCGTTTTCTATCATCCTTATAATTATATTTTTCGGTGATTGTTCCGCTCGGTCCGCTCACTCCCACCCATACTGTACCGGCCGGTTCATGCTCATCTCCATAAGCATCCGCCCAACCTGTTGTCGACACCGAATAAGTGCTCCCAAGAAGACGCCTTACACCCTCCGCCATAGCGGCCGCAACCTCACTGCTTACTATGCCTTTTTCCAATATTAAACTTGCCGGTACTCCGAGCAGTTTTTCCTTCACGTCGATTGAGTAGGAGGTTATGCTTCCGAGAAAATAATCGCTTGCTCCTGGAACCGTCGTTATCATATGGGCAATCTCTCCTCCGGTGCATGATTCCGCTGCCGCAAGGGTAGAGCCGGATTCTCTAAGCAATCTTCCGACCACGGCCTCCAAAGTGTCTTCTTGCAGTGAATAGATTTTATCTCCCAAATAAGCCTTAAGGCCTTCTATCTGCTCATCTATCCTGCTTTCCTCAATCTTTCTCTCTCCTTCATATATGGATAGCCGCAGGCGTACTCCGGTGAGCGTGCTCGGAAGGTAAGCTAAGAGTATGTCCTTCGGCAAGGCATCTTCCCAGGGCTCAATCAGCTTTGCAAGCGCCGATTCTGCAAGACCATATACCATTACTGTGCGGTGGAAAATGTCATTTACGGGGAAGTGCGCCTTAATATCTTTAATTACCTCAGGTAAAGCAGCTTCCGTCTCGTAAGATACTCCCGGCATGGCGTAGAGTACGGCAGGATGGCCGAAGCGTTCTGCAGGAAAGCGGAATATCATTATGGGAGCGGTTCCCCAGCGGTTTATTATCACTTCGCAACTGTCAGGGACATCGGCCTGACGAAGGTTTATGTCAAGAACATCCAGTCCACGTGAGTGCAAAATGTCGTAAACCATCTTTTCCTGCCCCTTATGGCGCACATAAGCGCTGCTGCCGCTGAGCTCTGCCAAAGCATCTTTGGTAATGTCGTCTTTTGTGGGGCCGAGCCCTCCTGTGGAGATGACTATTTGATTGCGCGAGAGTTCTTCGGATAGGCGGGAGATGATCTGGCTCCGTTCATCAGGAATTGATACCATGTCGCTGACTTTCACGCCGATAGCTCCCAACTCACGGGAAATCATAGATGAATTCGTATCGACTATCTGCCCTATTAGAATTTCGTCGCCTATAGTAGTGATTGATGCAGTAACCATTTTTACGGGAAGGATAATATAGGGACAAATGTAGTCAATTATTTGAGTTCTTGAAATGTATTGTCGTCGTAAAAAACAACTATTTTAGATATATTGCGTTGATTTGTAGACTTTTGCACTACTTTAGTTGAAGTTGTTCTTTCGATTGGGGAGGGGGAGTCGTACTCTTTAATGACAGTATCTGCCGGGATTGCGGAAGACTCTTCATCATCCCATAATCTTGGCGCAACTATTTCACTATCAGTCTTATACATTCTTCCTTTGCCTGTAATGAGCCACTCCAAATTGAGGGCGGGGTAGCATTTTGCCATACGCTCTATGAAATCGAAGCCCGGGCGGTTGCGTCCGGAGAGAATATGGGAAACACTTGCTCGGGCGACTCCGATGATGTCGGCGAACTGAGACTGCGAGATATTCTCGGCACTAAGAAACTGTTGAAGGCGATTGTCCATAATGTTAACAATTTGTTTACAAATGTAGCAAGAATATTTGAAAGTTACAAACATTGTTACTGTTAACATTTGTTGACAAGCATGAGATTAACACTAGATTTATATTGAAGCTAAACATTCTTATTTTATTGTAACAATCTGATTGTTTATGAGTTAAATAAACGTATTCAAGCACCGCATATAGGAAGTTTCAGGTGTTTACATACCAAACCGTCCCGTAGAATAAAATGAAACTTTATATTTTTCATCTAATTAACAGATTATAACCAAGTTATCCATAAATAAAAACAGATATAAAATTTTCTTATATCTAAATGATTTACATTTGCAAAATAGTGTTAAAAACTTATGTAAATTTACAATTGTTTGCAATGAATTTACAAATGTGTTCACAAAAGTATCCTATTTTATAACTAAATTTGCAGTCGTGATACCAAACATTCATATCGAGGATTACAATTATCAGCTTCCCGAAGAAAGGATTGCCAAATATCCACTTCCTGAGAGGGATGCATCGAAATTATTAATCTATCGCGACGGCTCGGTAGATGAGAAAATCTTCCACGAACTGCCTACATTGCTTCCTGAAGATTCGATAATGGTATTCAACGACACTAAAGTAGTGCCTGCCAGAATGATATTCAAGAAGGACAGCGGTGCACATATCGAAATATTCTGTCTCGAACCAGTGATTCCTGCCGATTATAACAGCTGCTTCTCCTCTACTGATACCTGTGTATGGAAATGCGTCATAGGCAACTTAAAACGCTGGAAAAGCGGCATTTTAAGCTATTTATGCACCGATGACAGCCCTTTGAGCAGGATGGAGCTCAAGGCAGAGTTGCTTTCCCGTGATGAACGTACCGGGGAAGTGCGCTTTAGTTGGAAAGGAGGTGAAGTTTTCTCAAATGTCCTGGAGTATTGCGGCCAAATGCCCATCCCTCCTTATTTGAACAGAAAGACCGAGTCCATCGATAAAGAGCGCTATCAAACAATATATGCTCAAATCAGAGGCTCTGTGGCTGCTCCTACAGCCGGTCTTCACTTCACAAAGGCTGTTATGGATGCAATAAAGGCACGCGGCATCAATGTAGAAACCATTTGCCTCCATGTAGGTGCAGGCACTTTCCTCCCCGTTAAAAGCAGTCTTATTGCCGAACATCCCATGCATCGCGAACCTTTTTCGATAAGTTTGGAATTCCTGAAAGAATTGAGATTCAGCGGTAAAAAAATTATAGCTGTAGGCACAACCTCAGTCCGCAGTTTGGAAAGTTTATACTATATAGGCGTGGATTGTTTAGAGAAGGGCAAGCCCGAAGATGTAGAGCAGTGGGTGCCCTATACAAGAGATTATCCTTATAGTCTTGATGAGGCTCTGGACGGGATAATAGTCTATTTGCAGAAGAATAATCTTGATGAACTTAAAATCGGTACGCGCATTATAATAGTTCCCGGTTTCAAGTTCAGAGCGGTGGATATGATGATAACCAATTTTCATCAGCCGGAAAGCACTCTCTTGCTGCTTGTATCTGCTTTTGTCGGCGGAGATTGGAAAAATATTTATAATTATGCACTTGGGCACGATTTTCGCTTCTTGAGCTACGGTGACTCATCCCTTCTTTATAAAACTATATAACCATGTCAGACGAAGAATTCGCAAATATTTCTCCATATACGGACGAAGAAGCGGTGGCGGCGCTAAAGCGCTTGAGCCATCATCCCATGCTCCCATTCATCAGTAAGTACCTTTTTCCTAAGGAGCGTGTGAACTTGCTGGCAAAAGCTCTGCGAAAAGTTACAAGCATAGACGATTTTCAGCAGACCGTCATGTCCAAGGTTGTTTCGGCTGTGGTAGACTCCACATCCGCCGGTTTTACTTATGACGGTATCGAAAATATTAAAGGCGATCGCAAGTTTCTGGCTATAAGCAACCATCGGGATATTATCCTTGATCCGGCCCTTACGCAGTGGACTTTTTTTAACGAGGGGCTTCCCATGACTCAGATTTGTGTGGGCAGCAACCTGCTTAGCAGCCGCACCTTTGAAGATCTTCTGCGCAGCAACCGTATGATAAAGGTAATCAGGGGCATTTCTGCAAGGGAACTCTATCTTTCCAGCCAACATCTCAGCCGTTATATCCGCCACACAATTACAAGCGGTACTGCCTCAGTTTGGATAGCCCAAAGGGAGGGACGGACCAAGAATGGTTTGGATGTAAGCGAGCAAGGCATATTGAAGATGTTTGACCTTTCGGGGACAGGAGGCTTCAAAAGCAACTTCCAGGAGCTCAATATGATTCCAATGAGCATCTCATATGAGTATGAGCCTTGCGATGCGCGTAAGGCTCGGGAATTGCTCATTAAACGCGAAACAGGAAGCTATACCAAAAAGCCGGATGAGGATATGCATTCAATTCTTACAGGCATCCGCCAATGGAAGGGAGGCATTCATCTCAGCATAGGAAAACCGATTACAGATCTTGAAATTATTAGGGCAAGCTGGTTCGAGAAAAATGATCGTTATCAAGCTATTCGCCGCACGATTGATCGTCGCATTATCGAAGGGTATAAACTCTGGAAGACCAATTATATGGGTTATGACCTTATGACGGGTACGGACAGCTTTGCTGAAATGTATACTCCGGAAGATCTCGAAAATTTTAAATCTTATACCGAACATAAATTGGGCAAACTCGAGAGGCGCTTGGACAGGGATTCACTCAGAGTTATATTTTGGCGCATTTATGGCAACCCTGTGCTTGCTAAAATCGAAGCTTTGTAATATTCTTCATTAAAACAAAGAATGAGACCGACTGTTCAGCCGGTCTCATTTGATTTATGAGGAGTATGCTGTTATGCAGCAGGCTCTTTCGGTTCTGTCGGTATAGCAGGTTTGGCAGGAACTTCCTGTTCTGCAGGTGTAGAAGGTTCTGCGGGAGGAGTTTCCGGAGTAGGAGTTACACCGCTGTTAAGAGCTGCCTCGGCTTCAGCTGCGGCCTTTGCTGCAGCTTCTTCGGCCGCTTTAGCCTCTGCTTCCGCCTTGGCTATTGCAGCCGCACGGGCTTCTTCTTCAGTCATGCTGGCGGCCTTGGCAGCTGCCTCTGCTTCTGCCTTGGCCTTTGCTGCAGCTGCTTCAGCTGCGGCTTTGGCTTCTGCCGCTGCTTTTTCTGCCGCTGCCTGTTGCATGGCTTGAGCTTGTGCTGCCGCAGCTCTTGCCTCTTCAGCCGCCCTTTCTTCTGCTGCTTGACGTGCTGCTTTAGCGGCGGCTTGTGCTTCAGCCTCGGCCTTGGCTTTCTCCCTGGCGATCCTTTCTTCCTCTAAAGCCCTTTCTTTTGCTGCCTTTTCTGCTGCCGCTTTTTCAGCAGCGGCTTTTTCTTCGGCTGCTTTCTCTGCTGCAGCCTTTTCGGCGGCGGCCTTTTCAGCTGCTGCTTGTGCTTCTGCGCTGATTTCGCTCTTTACTGCACCTGTGCCAGCGGCTGTGCCGACAGCAGATGTTGCAGCGGCAGCTCCTGTAACTGCTGTACCGACGCTTGCAGCGCCTGCACTTACTGCACCTGCGGCGGCTGCTCCTGTAGCACCGACAACTGCGCCTCCGGCCTTAGCGGCCTTTTTGGCGGCTTTTGCATCGGCCTTGGCCCTTTCTTTCTCAGCCTTTTTGGCGGCTTTTGCATCAGCTTTTGCCCTTTCCTTTTCGGCTTTTCTGGCCTCTGCTTTACTAAGAGGCTTTGGCTCTTCCTGCTGCTGCATCACTTCCAAATCTTCCAGGCTCTCCTCTTGCTCTTTTTCCTTAACTTTTTTACTCTTTACCTTGGTTTTTGCTATCTCTGCGGCTCTTTCCTTGCTATGACCGAATACAATGGCAACGCCTGCGTTGATTGTAGTCTGAATGGGGTCAATGGGAATATATTGCGGAGAAAACATCATAGGCTTAAAGCCATCGCCCTTGTTTTTGAAGAACGAGTCTATGCCCGCATATACATTGATGCCAAGCAGACGTACGCTGGCAGCGAGACCTACTGATTGTGCGCCTTTGGCACCGGTGTATGATGCCGCTATATTAAACTGACGGAAAGGTGTGAATGCCAAGCCGTAGCGCATAGAAAAATCGGTATTGCCATCATATGTTGTAACGTTGGCGACAGCTCCGAGAGTAATGAGCTGTATGGGCTTAACCTTTAAGGAAACATTATAATAACTGGGAAGCATTTTTCCTCCGGTAAGTTCCTCAGGCACATCCTCTTTTTTAAAGCAGAGAAGTTTGCCAATCATTTCTCCTCCATCCATATTATCAGTGGAAACGCTCTCGGTAAATTCCATCTTGCCGTATTTGTCAGTCTTCCAATTCATGTAGCCGAGGTCGTGCACTGAGGCGCCTAACTGGATTCTGTTTTGCCAAAGAAAGAAGGTAACACCTGCATCCAAAGCGCCACCGTAGCTGGTAGGTATTTTGGCCATGATACCCGGACTTGGTCTGGTGTTTGGAAAAAGATATTCACCACTGCTGTTGGTCGGGATGGTAATGGGGGTGGCTGCGGCTACAAAGGTACCCTTGCCTGTAATATCCAGTTTTTCCTCTCCAATATTGGGAGTAAAGGTGTAATTTTCGATATTCATTTTTATATCTGCCAGGCCAACTAAACCTTTTAGGCGTATACCGAAACTGAACAGGTTCATTGGCCGCCAGGTTCTCCCTATTGCGATTTCCAAATAATTGGTGCTGCTCAGGTTTAAATCATTTGCAACGATTGACTCCGTAGAAGGATTATCCGGATTTGGCTTAAGCGCCTGGAACATCTGCTTTGGAAGCGAGAAGTGATCTTTGGTTACGAAGTTTACTTCAAAATTACGGAAAACTCCTTTCTTGCTTGTAGAAGCCCAAGCCAAAATGTTTTCGGAAATATCAGCGCCGAAGTTTATTCTATCCGGCAATCCGCCTATGAAAGTATCATAGCTCACATCTTTGTGGAAGCCGGTAACAAGTTTCCCATCCATAGGGAAGAAGAAATTGGACATGCCCACACTTATGTTGGGGGTGATTGTTATATTGCCGACTCCCGCCGTAAAGAAACCGCTTGTTCGATAAGGAGTTACTGAGGGATTAAGCCTATAGCCGAAAATATAATTGTCCAGAAAGTGCGCCGTTTCGAGGTTTTGAGCTTTGGCAGGCACGGTAAGCAGCCCGAAAATTGCTGCTAAATAGATTATTAATCTGTACTTTTTCATACTTCGTAAAATTATTTGGCTCCGATTGTAATTCCGGAATCGATGATTACTTTAAAATTGCTGAGCTGAATGCCTTGATTTTTATTGAGGACCTTGCCTTTAAGGGCATCAGATGAGTTTGCGGAGAAAGAGAGGTTAAGCCCCTTGAGATCAGAGAGCTTGATTTCATCCCCTTTAACTTTTATGCTTATTTCTGTTTGTTGCTCACCATCCTCGCTGAAATTAAGCGAAAGAGGATTGGTGGTCAGCAAATTCCCGTCCTGGTCGGTAAGGGAAATGGTGACTCCTTCAGCCGCTACAGCGCTTGCGCTGAGTTTAAAATCGAGTGGTATCGTATTGACATACATTATCTTGAATGTTGC
>LSQX01370443.1_pt4 | contig 31473 bp, 25 predicted proteins | sample 654561 | NCBI WGS metagenome assembly LSQX01 (sample SAMN04489861, study PRJNA283612) | anaerobic digester metagenome | isolation source: 4 biogas reactors fed with cattle manure at either 37C or 55C with and... | place: Denmark: Kongens Lyngby | collected 2014 | reverse complement strand
TGCGGCCGTGGTTTGTAGAAACCCTCCTCTGCTTTTCCTGCTCGCAGGTGGCCGTCCGTTATTCCACCTACGAGGGGCCCGTCGGCGGCAAATTATCGCGCAGTGATGACGCAGATGACGATAGGAGGTGCGGAGTCCCGCCGGGGCGGAGCTGCCAACGCTCCGGAGAGCGCAATTGGACATGAAAAGGCCGGCGAAAAATCTCTTTTTAGCCGGCCTTTATGTATCATATATTCACAGATCGGCTACTGCGCCTCAACAGCGGGGCCGGAAGGCTTTTTCTTCTTTCGGGCAAGAAGGAAGAAGACAAGAGCGGCCAGGACGAGAAGCGTAATGCCGAGTACCGGTCGATAACGGATCCAGGCAATCGCGGCTACGATGAACGACCAGGCAAAACCCACGACCCAGCAGACGAGCCCGATTCCCCAACCGAGGATATTCGCGACGAACGGAAGAACCTTCGCCAGGGTCACGATGAAGTTGAAGATGCCCTTCAGTCCGCCGACAATCAAGAGAAGTCCCAGGATGCGGAAGATCCAGAGCAGGATCTTGTTGGTCTGGTGCTCCCCTTCGTACATCTCATCCGCGGTCCGGTTCCCCATCACCAGCGCAGAAAATTCCTTTCCGTTCTTCGCCTTGAAATGGGTGAAAGTATTTCCCTGGACCTGAGCCATGATGGACACTTCGGCCGGAAGTACCTTCTCGAAGGTGATCCGGACATCGCCGATCTCCGCGGAATTCGAGTTCAGTCCCAAATAGATGACATTGCCGCTCACATGGACCATGTCACGGGTGTAGTACTGGCCGGCGTTCAGTTGCCGGTTGAGGGATTCGAGCTTCTTCGCCGTCAGCGCGACCTCCATTGGCTGTTTGCCTGAGATCGAAGCAACCTGGTCTTCGGTGAGCCTGTATGCGCCCAGCGTGACGTTCTGCGCATATTTCCGGCTGTCTTCGAACTGCGCGAGCGTGCTGTTGCTATTCTGATAGGCAGGGTCATGGAAGGCCGAAGAATTGACCGGCTGGTTCACCCAACGTTTTTCGTAAGTATAGGTCGTGACGGTTTCCTGTCCGCCTCCGATCTTGTCTTTGGTTTGAGAAGAGGAATTTTCCACCCATTGGTAGTACTCAACGGTCCTGGATATCTGCACCGCATTCGCGCCGAAGCCGAAATCCGTGTCGTACAGTGTGTCCAAAGTGACCGGGAGTCCCGTTGTATGCACAAGCTTGCCTTCGAACTGGGGATCCACCTTCGAGATGTCCGGCATTTCGACCGTAACGCCCTGGGCTTCGTTAAGCATCTTGGTAGTCTTGACGGCTCTTCCTTCGTTCCACCAAAGCAAGCAGGTTCCGATAATAAAAAGAAGAATTCCCGAGCCAATGCCCCGGAAGGAACTCTTGACGCGCTGACCATACGAGGTTCGTGTTGTTTCTTGATACGCCATAAATCGATGATTTGAGTATTGATTATTATAGTACGGTTACAAGTTTATGTAAACAAATATAGCGAAAAATTTGAATTATTCTGAAAAATCCTTAAATTTGCCGTTCGAAATTGTGTAACAATTAATTCATCAAGCAATGAAAAAAGGACTTCATCCCGAAAACTACCGACTTGTAGCTTTCAAGGATATGTCAAACGACACCGTTTTCATCACCCGTTCCTGCGCCGAGACCAAGGAGACGCTGGAAGTGGACGGAGTTGAATACCCGGTTGTGAAGGTTGAAATTTCCAATACTTCCCACCCGTTCTACACCGGCAAGCTCAAACTCGTCGACACCGCCGGCCGCGTTGACAAATTCTATCAAAGATACAAGAACCGCCAGAAATAGTTTCCGGATCGGGAGAAACACGGGAAGCGGATCTTACACGATACGCTTCCCGTTTTTTAATGGGCTTTGGCAGAAAAAATTTGCATCGAATGGTTTTTTCCCTATCTTTGCATTCCTGAAATAGGGTGGGTTCGTATAACGGTTAGTACTCGAGATTCTCAATCTCGCAATAGGAGTTCGATTCTCCTACCCACTACAAGGGTGGCGAAAGCCGCCTGATGAAAAGAGGCCGGCCAGAAGATTTTTTTGTCCGGCCTCCTGCTTTTCAAGCGCTCAGACTCGTACTGGTCATCCGCTTTTGCTAAAAGAGACTTGGTAGTAAAGGGAAAACTCAGTACCTTTAATAATCCAAAACTGACAGAAGCATGAGAAAGACCATACTAGCCGTTCCGATCCTGGCCGCATCCATCCTGTCGGCATCCGCCCAAACGGGCGTGGTGGCGACCCGCCCCGCCCGGAACGAGGGAAAAATCTTGACGATGGAAGAGGCGGTAATCCGTCGGGATGTGCATCCCGTAAACATCCAGGCGAGATGGGCGGACAATGATTCCTACCTCATCCATGACGCTGACCGGGTGAAATGGATCCGGGTAGGAGTCGCGGACGGCAAGCAGACCGACTACGTACCGGAAATCCTGCCCGCCGGCTTCCCCGAGGAGGCCGAGAACATCGAGGAGAACGGGAAGGGGCAGTTCGCCTTTACGATGGGCAAAAGCCTATACCTGTTCGATGCAGGAGTGAAAACCGTGGCGGAAAGCGAGAACGATCAGATTACCTACGGGCAGTCGGTGAGCCGGAATGAGTTCGGGATCAGCGGAGGCATCTTTTGGTCACCGGAGGGAAACCGACTGGCGTTCTACCGGAAGGACGAAAGCCGGGTCACGGACTTTCCGCTGCTGGACATCAGCACCCGGACCGGCTCGCTCAAGGCGATCAAATATCCGATGAACGGCATGGAGTCGGAAGAAATCCGGCTGGGTATCTACGACCTCGCCTCGGCGCGGACGGTATGGTGCGATGTGCAGGAATATGGCTACGACCGGTATCTGACGAACATCAGTTGGTCTCCGGACGAAAAATACATCTTCATCCAAGTCCTGGACCGCACGCAGCGCCACATGAAGTTGAACATGTACCGCGCCTCCGACGGATCATTCGTCCGAACCCTGCTGACGGAGGACAACGCCCGCTATGTCGAGCCCTTGGATCCCATCCGCTTCCTGAAAGGAACCTATTCTTTCCTCTACCGGACCGACAACCGTGACGGTTTCCGCAACCTATACCTTTGCGATACGCTGGGCCATGTGCGGAGGCTGACGGCGGTCGACGCGGACGTGGCGTACCTGGGCAATGACGGGCAGACCGTCTACTACACTTCCGCCGAGGTCTCCCCTGTCGAAAACCATCTGTTCAGCATCCGGATCAGCCTCGGAAAAGGACGACATCCCGGCGATGCCGTGCTGAAGGCCCGGTTCGGCAAGCCTGTCCGGCTGACCCGGGAGGAAGGCTGGCACGACATCACCCTATCGCCTGATTGTTCCAAGTACATCGACGATTACAGCAGTTTCCTCGTTCCTTCCGTCGTCAACCTCCGCCGCTCCGACGGAACGCTTCTGGCCAATCTGTCCACCGCGCCGGATCCGCTGAGAGACTACAAGACCGGACCGATCATGCTGGGGACGGTAAAAAGCGCCGACGGGCAGTTTGACAACTGGTACCGCCTCTTCCTGCCCGCGGATTTCAACCCCGCAAAGAAGTACCCGGTCATCCTCTATGTCTATGGTGGTCCCCACTCCCAGATGGTACGGAATTCCTGGCTGGGTCAGGTCCGGCTGTGGGAGGTTCTGATGGCGCAGAAGGGGTACATCGTCTATGTCCAGGACAACCGCGGCACGCAGAACCGCGGAGCTGCGTATGAAAAGGCCATCCATGGCCGCCTCGGCCAATGCGAGATGGCGGATCAGATGGTCGGAATCGAGATGTTGAAATCGCTGCCTTACGTCGATGCAAACCGCATCGGCGTACACGGCTGGAGCTATGGCGGATTCATGACCATCTCCCTGATGACAAACCATCCGGACACCTTCAAAGTCGGGGTTGCAGGCGGTCCGGTCATCGACTGGAAATGGTACGAGATCATGTACGGAGAACGTTACATGGACTCGGAAGACCGCAATCCGGAGGGATTCGCGCAGACGAGTCTCATCGGACGTGCCAAGGATCTCGAAGGCAAGCTGCTGATCTGCCAGGGTGCCATCGACAACACCGTACTCTGGCAGCACAGCCTCAACTTCGTCCAGGCCTGCATCGAAAACAACATACAACTGGACTACTTCCCCTATCCGCAGTCAGAACACAACGTCTTCGGCACGTGGCGGGTCCATCTGATGGATAAGGTCACGGAATATTTCGAGGAATATTTGTAACTGCTACGCATCCACGATGGCGTCCGGGGCGATCGAAACCAGTTCGGATGTCGGCTGATAGCGATAGTCCGAGAAGCCGAAGCTTTGCGCGTAGGCCTGGGTGCCGTCCTTGGAGCGGTAAAGGTAGAGCATGATCATATTTCCTTTCCCCTCTTCCTTCAAATTCAGTTTTCCTGAGCCTGACAATGCCTTCCGAAGCATTTCGGATTGGTCGCTCTTAAAATTATAGATTTTTTTTGAATACGACCGTTTGTCACCCGGAAGCTTGTAAGAGGACTTTAAGGCGAACCAGAAAGTGATTCCAAACACGAGAAGCACGATACCGATTCCTACCCAGACGTCAGTTCGCAAAGAGAGAGCGATTGCGCCTGCAACGAAGAATACCAGAGAGATGATGATGTCTAGGGCAGATTTTTTTCTGCTGAATTTCTTTTCCATTTTTTCATTGATTAACAGTGAACGATCCTATCCCGAAAGACCGCCGCGGCCCCATCCGAGATGGAGCCGCCGGGAATTGGCGGACGAAAAAAGGAAAAAGAAATGCTACAATCGCAGATTCATCAGCGCATGAAGTAATTTGTCCCCCATGCCGAAGAACAACAGACCGAAGGGCGCCGCTCTGGAAACAAGCAGTTCGCGAAAGGCAACCGGTTTTTTGCCGATAATACCGAAACTCGACTCGGTCCGGAATGTCTGCGTCGGCTGTGGAACCAGTGAAGTCAAGGATGGTCCCGCCAGGCAAGGTACATTGAAATCCGTCAAATCGGCTCCTCGCTGATCAGGTCTGCAGATGTCGCCCGATGAAACAACATTCGCAAGACTTGTCCGGGACTCCTTCGGATTCCAGGACAGGCACATCAGAAGCGCGGCCGTCAAAGTAAGCGATATGCGCGTCAGCCGGTTCATGAATACAAATATAAAAAAAAGACGGCACAAATTGCGCCGTCTCGAGAGAATATTCAGAATCGATCCGATTACAGCGTCCAGCCCTTCGTCCAGTCGTTGTTGGAGGGGACGGCTCCCTTGTAAGGAGCGTCCTTGAAGAAGGAACCGGAAGGGACCTTCCCACCTGGGATCGTGCCGACATATTTTCCTGTGAGAGAGAAAGTCTGGTTCGTCAGGTTACCTTCACCGGCTGCGAACTTGTCGTTGGTATAGATGCCTTCCTTAGAGGAAAGTTCGTTGGCCAGCGCCACGTGCACAAGCTTGGAGGTGCCGTTGAGCAGCGCGGTTTCCGTCTCGGTGGTCTCGACCGTCAGACAGTTGACTTTGCCCGTCACGATGGCGTTGTAGATTTCCACCTGGGTACCGGCGCGGAGCCGGATGCCGCGTTTGTTTTTCTCGGACATGTTCCCCACCAAGGTGACGTTCGAGATGACAGGATGGGCGACCGGAGTCGCGGTGTAGTTCTTCCCGTTGTTGTCGCATTCCATCAGACAGTCCATGTCATAACCGGCCTCCGCACTGCTGCTCTGGTAGGCCACCAGGAACTGCGCCTTTCCGTTCCATCCTTCGGTCCAGTCGAAAGAGTCATCCGAGCAGTCGGTCGCCACCAAGTACCTGACATTCACACTGCCGCCGAAGAACTCAAAACCGTCATCGGATCCTTTGTAGGCCTGGCAATATTCCACCGTTGTGCCGTTGCCGACCCCGTAGAAGGTGGCGCCGTTGGCCTCGTGTTCCTCATCAAAAGCGAAGCCGGTATATTCCAGACGCACGTACCGCAGGATCCCGGAATTGTCGGCATCGTTGGTACCGCCGTAAGGAGCGCCGCCGATTTCCGAACTGCCGGTACCGCCTTCGGCGTTCGTATGCGCCTTTCCGCAGATGTGAATACCGCCCCACGCGCCGGGAACCTTTTTCTCAGACGTCATGATGATGGGGTTCGAAGCCGTCCCCTGCGCATCGATCTTCCCCCCCTGCTCTACAAGGATGTAGTCTACTTTGTCGTCGTCGACCGCCTCGATCCGCGTGCCGGCAGGAATGGTCAGCGTCGCGCCGTTCTTGACGTGGATGCCTCCATCGAGTTTATAGGTGTTCCCGCTCACGAGTGTGCGGTTTACGGTGATGTCTGCATTGAGCAAGAGGTTATCTTCTTTCTGATCCTCTTCAGGATCCTTCTTGTCACAGGCATTCAACAGAAAGAGTCCGGCGGAAACGATGGCCAGCGCCGGGAAGATTTTCAAATTTTTCATGATTTTCAATTGTTTAATAAATTGTGTTGAATATATCATAGCTTAGAACTGATAGCTTACTCCGAGTTCCACGCCGATCCCCGTACTGAATTTCTCGACTTCCATCTTCTTGCCCGTATTCGTCTCCTGCTTGAACACGATCGGACGATTCAGAAGATTCAAGGCTTTCGCCGTCAGCGTAAAATGCTTGTTCAAGGCATATGAGCCGTTGAAGTTGAGGGTATGGACCGTTTGCTGGATCACGTCGCCGAGTCCCGAGATTCCCACGGCATGAATTCGAAACCCTTGGATATTGTAGGAGAGTACCAGATTCAAGACGCGATCCCCAATAAAGCGGTGGGAGTAGACGAGATCTGCATTCCCGAGGTACGGGGAGGCTCCCTGCAGGGGACGCTCCAAATTGGTATAGGCTCCTCCTTCCACGAGTTTCACGTCGGTGTACATATAGGTCGCATTCATGTTCAGGCGGAAGTCCCGCAGGAACGTCTTCCGGAATTCCACTTCCAAGCCGGCCGCGCGGCCGTCTTCCGCATTCCGGAAGGAGTGCTGCGTGGAGCCGCCGGCAAGCGTCTGGGTTCGTTCAATCGGGGTGTGGAGGTGCTTGTAATAGGCTGTCACGGAATACATGTCCCCGTTGTCCGAGAACTGTTCGTACCGGACATCGAAGTTGTAGTTGTATCCGTTCTTCAGATCCGCATAACCTCTGACCTGCGCCGCGCCGTAGGATTCCTGATAAAGGAAAGGCGCCATTTCGATGAAGGAGGGCCGGGTTACGGTCCGGGAGGCCGCGAAGCGGAAGCTGCCGGCGTCACCGACATTGTATTTCAGATTCAGAGCAGGGAAAAAATCCCCTTTGACAAGCTCATTGTAACTGGGACGCCCGCTGTCGTCGGCGTAATTGACCCATTGCTTGCTGAACTCGTAGCGGACTCCGAAATTCACGAGAAACCGGGAGAAGGGATACCAATCCACGTCGACGAATCCTGAATAGATGCGGTTGCCCGCATCGTATCTGTCCTTGGGTTGTTTCACGCGGTTGATCAAGATGCTTCCGTTCCGGATGTTGTCCATGTTCATGAAGGACAATGTGGCGAAGATATCGGTGATCTCGGGTTCGATGGCATTCAGATTATAATAGAACCGGGTACCCATGTAGTTTCTGCCTTTCTGTTTGACCGCCCCGCCCATGCGGATCCGGTTGTTTTCATTCCAGGAATAGGTGCCCGCGATTTTACCGACCAGTTCTTGCTCGTCAAGGGAACCGAAGTACCGCATGGTCTCCTGCTGGTTCAGCTTGAAGAGGGAGATTTCGTCACCGTGGCGGATGTACATCAGTTGACGCCGGTCCGGTTCTTCGCTGGCCGTCTTGCCATAGGATACATCCCATTTCAGGCGGAAATGGCTTCCGAGGTCGTGGGAACCCTGCAGCTGATGCGTCATGAGCCGATAGACATGGGCGACATCGTTCAATCCCGTGAGCACGTGATCTTCGTAGTCCACTCCGTTCCGCAGCATGAAGTTATTGACCGCGTTCCGGGCGTAAAAGAACGAATAGGCGATGTGGTCCGCTTCCCGGAACTGATAGTTGCCGGTGCCCAGGGCCGATACCGAAAGGTGGTTGGAATAACTGTCGTAGCTGAAATTGTTGAGAATGTTCCCGCTGGCTTCCAGGGTGCGCACAGAAGCGTCGTTCATCGCCTCCAGTCCGCTTCCTACATCTACGGAAGCGAGGACGCTCAGCTTTCCACCACCGATTTTGAAGTTTTTCCCGAATCCGATGTTGCCGCCGAAGGCGGGAAACGCGGTCCGCTTCCTGACCTCGAACGTAGAATTGAAGATCGAATTGTTTCGAGAATAGGTCTCAAAGTCGCTCCGGCTCATGTCGAGGATATTCTGACTCAACCTCGGCATCCGGAACATCGAGCCGTTCCGGTTCATCTCCAGAAACTCCCGACCGATTGCCTGACTGTTCGCTCCGGACTTGAAGGAAAAGTTCAGAAAATCTTGATCCACGAGTTCTTTGGTTGCGATGTCGATATGCGCCCCGGAATAATCCGCGAATGTGCCGACATCGTAGACCTTGCTCACCGTGATATTCTGGACAACGGCCGTCGGGAAAAGATCCAGCGGAATAAGTTTGTTGTCCGGATTGGGCGAGGCGATCGGCAACCCGTTGAGCGTAGTCGTGCTATAGCGATCGCCGAGCCCTCTGACAATCAACTGCCCGGCATCCGCGATGGAAATTCCCGTCAGCTTTTTAACGCCTTCTTCCACATTGCCGATTCCTTTCAGACTCATTTCCCGGGCTCCGATCGCTTCCATGAGGAAAGTGGATTCCTGCCGTTCCAATTGCAGGATCCGTTCCGATTCCCGGTTCTTCTTCCCGGTCACCAGAACCTCGTCCAGTACTTTCTCATCAGGCTCCAGCTCGATGTTCAACTCAATCTCGCCTTTGACCTCGACCTCGATTTTCTGCGTGATGTAAGAGATATAGGAGATCTCCAGCGTATATTTTCCGTCAGGGATATTCTCGAGAATAAAATGACCGTCGATGTCCGTAATGGACGCATAGGATGTGTTGAGGGCGATGACTGCCGCGCCGATCAAGTTTTCTTGAGACTTGCGGTCCGTCACTATGCCGCTGATCGTTCCTGCCTGCAAGCAAAGCGGGGTAAAAAGGAATATCGTCAGAATTACAAACTTCAATTTCATCGTTCGTTTTTTCGTCCGCAAAATTCCTGCTTGTAAATTACAAGTCGGTTACCGACCAGTTACGATTCTATGAAAATGCTTGACAGACCTGCCTAAGCGCAGGCGGTGCCAAGCGATGACGAGAAGTTCGTTTCTCCGAGAAATTGTGTATCTTTGATTATTAGATAACGATTTCAGAACAATGAAACATTCAGTAAAACAGATCTCTGCCGCAGCGATCCTGCTCGTCGCGGTATTTTCTTCCTGCAAGCAAGATAAAACCGTTCCTCTGTTCAACGGAAAGGATCTCACGGGGTGGGTCGTTTTCACCAATCCTGCCGATTCGACGACCGATGCGGCCGGGACATTCACCGTTGAAAACGGCGTTCTCGCCGTACGCGGACAGCCGTACGGTTACATCCGTACCGAAAAACAGTACAAAGACTATCGCGTCAGTTTGGAGTTCCGATGGGCTGGCGAAAAAGGCTCCAACAGCGGATTCTTCCAGCGGGTACACGGTGAAGACAAGATCTGGCCGATCGGGCTGGAATGCCAACTCGGCAGCGGGAAGGTCGGAGACTTGATCGGGCTGGGCGGGTATCCCTTCGAAGAAGCCGTCCAGCAACTGGGAAGATTTCAGATGAAGCCGCGGATTACGGACTCGGATCCCGAAAAGCCCGTCGGGGAGTGGAACCTGGTTGAAGTGGAATGCTTGGGACCCTATGTCAAGTACACTGTCAACGGCATCCTGGCAAACGAAGCGGCGGTTGCCGATGTCAGCGGATTCATCGCCCTGCAGAGCGAGGGCGGTCCGGTTGAGTTCCGGAACATCCGCATTCAAGAACTTTGATGAACCCTGCCTGACGAAACGAAAAAGAGGCCGGCCAAAACATTTTTTGGCCGGCCTCTTTCCCTTGTCAGAACTTCCCGTGCTTCTGTCAAGGGCAATTTATCCGGTGTAATTCGCCCGGATTTCCACTCCCATCAATTCAGCCTTATCCGCGCCGACGGTGTAGAAGAGTTTCCCGCCAAATCCTTCCACGAACACCGGATTCCCTGAAGACCAGCGCACGTCGAGATTGAAATAAAAATCGTCATAAACATCCGTGATGGTGATTTTGAACCCCTGCTCGAGCAATCGTTCGGTGTTGATTTGACTTCCGTTGAAAACGCCCGAGAATTTCACGAACACGTTCTGGCCCCGCATCGCTTCAGCGAGCGTTCCGGATTCGAACACGTACCGGTCTCCTTCGAGTGAGGCGTACCGTTTATAATAACAAATAGTGGTTGGCCAGTCCGTCTGATCCAGTTCGAAATACAGGGTCGTGTGCCCGCTCAGCCAACTGTACAATGAATGGATGGTGAATTTTTCCGGCAATTGAGCAATCAACGGCACCTGGTACTCCTTGACGGAGGAAGCGGTGGTTCCGTAGTCGGCAAGAATGTCCGTGACATGTCTGCCGCTTCCGATGAAGGTCTCGTCCACCTTGACAATTTCCGGGTTCCCGCGGGAAGCCGCGACCGTGGCAGTACCCTGAATGAAGGTCACTTCGTCTCCGAATTGCGCGGTTGCAAAGGTTGTTGTTGCCGCGCGACGGGTACAGATGGAAGGATGATCATTGGCCGTGTAGGCCGTGAGATCTTGCATCCAATCCTCAACGTTCATGGCGTTGCTGCCATCACCGTAGGTGTTGGAATTCGCTCCCCCGTTTTCCAGCAGACGCTGCAGAAGAATCGCCGCTCCCTTATTCCGGTAATATTTGAAAACATTGTTGTTATAAGAAGCGGTCATGTTCGCATCGGTCGAAATGAAGTTCACCTCCTCCGTTACCCCTTCGATCACGCGCTTCACCGTATAACCTGCATACGAACTCTCGCTGATCAATTTCGCCCCCGTCAGTTCGGTCACGAGGTCCACCTGATAAGGGACCTTGGTCGTCGATGCGATCCGGGCCGGATCGGTTACCGTCGTCGTCCCGAATGAGAAGGAAGACGGCCGGGTGCCGTTGTGGATGTCGTCCGGATTGTCCAGCGCGCTCGGGTCTCCGGGGCTGTACACCGGCAGTTCTTTACGGGACAGGTAGATGTATCCCGCCGCATCGGAGGTCTTCGTGTAGGCATTTCCCTTCATATCGGTGAAGGTCACCGTGCAGTTCGGGACGATGACCGGGCCAGGCCCCGTCACGATGAACGCGGCGCTCCCGGACCAAGGGTTGACATATTCGTAGGTCGTCTTCCCGTTGACGGTTTTGGAAAGGGTGATCACAGGTGCCACGTTGTATTTAGCGGGATCCACCCGCTCGAGGTAGACCGTGTCCTGGAGCGTCAGTGACCCCGAGGCCGGTTCGGCAGTTCCGTCCACCCCGTCTTTCCCCTTGAGGTAGAGCCAAAAGTCCGTCTCCGCCACCGCCGTTGCCGGCCAGTTCGGATATTCGGTGACGTCATACACACCGTTTTCCGGGTTCGGCAGTCCTTCCGCGGAAAGCACCATGCTCTTCCAGAGTTCATACGCTGTCTGTCCGTCTGCACCGTCCATTCCGTCCGCTCCGTGAAGATAGTCGTAGAAGTCCGCCAGAGTGGTCTTCGCCGGATCCCAGTTCGTGCCGGGGTCCTTCGGATTCGGAAGACCGTCTATGCCTGTCACGTCGGCTACCCACAGTTCGTAGGCGCTCAGGCCTTCAGCCCCGTCCGGGCCCTGCGCCGGTACGCCGGTATCCGTCGTCCCGATGAACCAGTTCCCGTTGGTTCCGATGGTCGGGGTCTGTCCGTCCACACCTGTCAGGTACTCGAAAAAATCCAGTTCCGTCACCTTGTCGGCAGGCCAGAGAACGGAAGGATCGTCGCTCTTCGGGTCATCTAACGTGCCTGTGGAAGCAACTTCCTTCCAAATCTCGTAGGCGCTCTTTCCATCGACTCCCTGCGCAGGAACCCCTGTGTCCGTCTCCCCGATGAACCAGTTGCCGTTTGTCCCGATATACGGGATCAGTCCGTTGTCGCCGTCGGCCCCGCTCAGAAAGTCGTAAAAGTCCGCAATCGTCGTCTTGTCCATCGGCCAACGCTGCCCGGGACGCTTCGGGTCATCGAGGCCGGCGGCGACACTCTTAACCCAGATCTCATAAGCCGACAGGCCGTCTTTGCCGTCCTTTCCCAAAGCCGGTACGCCGAGCCAGAGGGTGTCATTCTGTCCCCGGACAAAGATCCATTGAGGGATCCCATCCTTTCCGTCCGCAACCTGCGGAATAAGTCCGTCCTTCCCCCTGGCAGGTACACCGGTATTCAGGTCTCCAAGATGCCAGTTGCCATCTTCGCCGATGAAGGGCGTCAAACCGTCCTTGCCATCTGTACCGTCCTTGCCGTCCTCGCCCTTCCGGCCGTCTTTGCCGTCTTTGCCTTTTAAATAGATAAAAAAGTCGTTGATCTCCGTGCCGCCCGCGTACGAAATGATGCGGTTCTTGATGGATTGTACCCAGACCTCATAGGCAGACAAGCCGTCAAGGCCGGGGATGCCCTGCTCGCCCTGTGGGCCGCGCGGCAGGACAACTTCCAATTGCGTGCAAGAGCATACGGCCATCCCCGCGAGCAACGCCATCACAAATTTTTGAATTTTTTTCATAATCAAAGTATTAGTAAGCATTATTTTCAAGATTACCGGTTCAAGTAGTTCCACAATTCAACGGACGTGATTCTTTCCAGCACCACCTTCCGGTCTCCGCGACGCACTTCATCAGGCGCGTCTTCAGTCGCCATCGCGGTCCGCTCTCCGAAACCCTTGAAGAGGAGCATGGATCGGTCTACGCCCCGTTCCAACAGGGCATCGAAAACCGCTTGGGCACGTCGCAGGGAGAGTTCTTCGTTGTAGGCCGCGGTCCCCACCGCATCCGTGTAGCCGGCCACCAGGAAACGGGTGTCCGGAAAGCGCTTGAGCGATTGGGCGACCTCGTCGAGAATCTGCTGTGAAGCGGAGGTCAAGGTCGCTTTGTCGAAATCAAAATTCACATTCTCCATCATTTCGGCCAAGGTCTTTTCCGTAGGAACTTCGATCCGGATTTCTTTTTCCACGATCTTCTCCACCGGAATTTCGACACGTTTTTCAATGATCCGCTCCCGGACCGGAAAACGGTCGGCATAGTCGGAAAGGTGCGCGTCGATGTACCGGTCAGCCAGAGATTTGCGCTTGTCGCTTCCCCCGAAACGGAAGACGATCCCGGCTGTAGCCTGGGAAAAACGAACCCCTTCTTCCGACAGCGGAAGCAGGTATTCCGCCTGAAGACGAAGCCCCACGCGGTTACCCATCCATCCGATCACGCCGCCCCCGAATGAAAGGGGGACGGTTTGGTTGACATCCGTGGTCTGCCCCTTGTTCCAAGCATCTTCCGCTTTCCAGTTCGCCTGCTTGGTGGGATCGTGTTCGAAGAGTCCGAAATAAGAAGTCTTGAAATTTTTTGAGAAATAGTTGATCCCCACGCGCGCAAAGGGCTGAATCCATTCGCTGTGGCGGAAAGGCCGGAATTGAATGCCCGGCCCGAACATGAGCGACAGCCCCTGCTTCTCCACGCCCCGCTCATCATACCGAGCCATACCGAGGGTTCCTTGCAGATCCAGGTACATCCACTCCAGGAGTCCATAGGCCATGTAGGTGTTGACGCCGCCGTAGACCTGTTTGCTCTTCAAGTCGAATACATAACTCCCGTCAGGCTTCAAACTGAAATCGCTGACATAGGTCCGGGTGTAGTTCATGGCCGCGCCCCCAAGCCCGAATTCGAAGGCGGGATTCCTTTGCTTCGTTTGGGTCCATCCCGGAAGCGCATGCGACATCATCGGCACGAGCAGTGCCAATAAAATTGGAAAGTTTTTCATAAGTTTATAACATTCAATTACTTGATTATATATTCGGAGATTCCTTGGATCCCGGGGATCCCATAATAGGAACTGACGAGATTCCCCTTGAGGAAGACCTTCCGGCCAAGCAACTCCGGATGGTCCACCAGATTCAAGTCGTCCCGGATCTTCCCTTTCAACAATTGCACAGACAGGCACGAGGCTTTCTCGGTTACCGAAGAACGAGCGGCGATCACCAGGTTCGTACGCGATTCGAAGGGAGCGGCGAACGAGACCCCGTTCTTCGTCGAGGAAAGATCTCCCCCGACTATGAAGCCCGTCACCCAGACAGCGCTTTCACCCAAATGTTCTTTGGCCTGGGAGATCCCGTACGCGTTTTCGGGTGAAGTTCCCGGTGTCCCTTCCTGCGCTCCGCCGAATACGAAATCTTCACTGTTCCAAAGACGGGCCGTGTCCACTACGATCGTCAACTCTCCTCCGGAAGCGGTCTCTGTTTCCGGAGCGCAGGTAATTCCGACAGACAGAATCTCGCGGGCGGAAAGGTACCGGGTCATCAACGTACCGGGAGCGTCGTTATCTTCCAAGATCACAGAAACAGGTCCGGGTTTGAAGAAGGCTGTCCGTTTTTCTGAATAGGAATACGGCAGACTTCCATCCGAACTGGAAACGGAAACTGAAGCCGACGGAAATCTTTCCCGGAATTCCGGCAGGAAATTCAGCCGGATCCCCGCATTGAGTTGGGTACAGTTCAAAACAGCCTTCGCGACGGCTCCGGACTTCACAACCACCACCTTCTCGTCCCCGAACTGTGGCGCGTCGAAAGCAGGTGCGGAGAAAATTCGGGAAACCACTTTGACCGTATAGCTGCCCGGATCCACGAGCAGCTTTTCCGGGGACGCACCGTAGGTGCCTTCGTAGAGGGGCTTCCCGTCCGGATCGCGAACCTCAAGGACGAAATCATCCGTATCCGGGAGTTCCATAACAGTCCGGGAAGGAGGAAGGGCGGCGAAACTCCATCCGAGCGTCCCCTGCTGAACTTCGACCGGAATTTTGTTGCAGGATGCGGATACGGCGCAGAGTATAAGGATGCCGGCCACGAACAGATCCGAGAGGATCCTGATAGAATTTTTCATAGTCCACAGAGTTTAGGGGCCTGCACCATTGCAAACCCGGAGGCAAAGCTAACCAATGTAAACGGAAATGAAGAAAAGAAACAGAAAAAACTCCCGTAAAGAAAAAACTCTTTTCGTTTTTGATCGAAAAGAAAACATGATAGGCCTTGCAGCGTCCTGCAGACGACTTTTAGCCTAAAAATTCACGGGGCAATCGCAGTCACTGCGATCGCCCCGCTACTTAACCTAAACTTAAACTATGAAAAACTTCGTGTCAAATATAAGAAATCTTTTTTAACAATCCAATCATTCAAAACGAATTTTAGCGAATTTCAACAAAAGCAACTTTTCCCCGTACTTGTCGAATGCGATTTTGGCTTTTTTATCCGGCGCCCTTCCGGTAATTTCGAGGATTTTCCCGAATCCGAAGCGATTATGCTCGACCCGTTGCCCGACCCGGAGCTGTTCCATCGGAACAGGGGTGAAGTCGGCATCAGGAATTTTGGGAGGAAGGGGACGGTTCTTCAGCGCCTCCCTCCGTTCAGACATTTCAGAAGCGGAGGAAACGGGATCCCGGGCCATACCGTACTGCCGGCGGCAAGGTTCCGAACGGGGACGGCCATATTCCGAAGAAGATCTTCCAGCCCCCGAGCGGAAATGCGCGGAACCGAAGCCCCGGAATCCGCCTTCAAACCCCGGGGATCCGACCCCATCCCCCGACAGCGGATTCTCCAGATAACGACTGTCGATTTCCCGGATGAACCGGCTCGGAGAATTCGACTCGTGCTTGCCGTTCCGCATCCGTGTCTGCGCATAAGACAGGCACACTGCTTTCTCGGCCCGCGTAATCGCCACGTAGAAAAGCCGGCGTTCCTCCTCGATGTCCGACGGTGAAGCCAGCATACCGCTGGAGGGAAAGAGATTTTCTTCCAGTCCCGTCACGAAAACATAGGGGAACTCCAAACCTTTCGCGGAATGAACGGTCATGAGGGCGATCTTGTTGGCGCTGTCCTCCTCATCCTGGAGATCCACGGCCGTAAGCAGGGAAATGTCTTCTAGAAATTCCGGAAGAGTAACCAAATGCTTCTCCGGAACTTCCGGATCCTGAGATTCGGCGGCGAGTTCGATACGGTACTCCTCCCGCCGGTCCTCTTCGAACTGGGCTACACTGTTCAGGAGTTCCTCTACGTTGGAGGCGCGGGACTGACCTTCGATGGAGTTGTCGGCCTTGTAGAAGGCATAGAGGCCGGAGGCATCGGAAAGACCGACCGCAACCTCATGGGCGCCGGTCACGCCGATCTTCGCGGCATATCGGTTGATCAGTTCGCAAAAAGTCCGGATCCGACCCAGAGCGGCCGCCTTGAGTCCGAAAGCTTCGGAATTCTCAGAATAGGCCGCCTTGAAGAGGGATTTTCCTTCCGCGCGCGCGAGTTCGGTCAGCGCGCGGAGCGAAGTTTCCCCGATTCCCCGGGCCGGCTTGTTGACCACCCGTTTGAATGATTCGTCATCATTGACGTTGACGGCGAGCTTCAGATAGGCCATCATGTCCTTGACTTCCGCCCGTTCGAAGAAGGAGTTGCCGGAATAGACCGCATAGGGCAGATTCCGCTTGCGGAAGGCTTCTTCGAGCGCCCTGGACTGCGAATTGGTCCGGTACAAGATGGCGAAGTCCTGGTAGCGGGCATGTTCCCGGCGCATGGTCTCGATGACTCGGGAAGCGATCAGCAGCGCCTCTTCCTGCTCGGTGAAGGCGGACAACAGATGGATCTTCTCCCCGTCCTCGCCCACGGCCATACAAGTCTTGGGAATTCGGTTCTCATTTTTGGCGATCAAGGAGTTCGCGGCATTCACGATATTGGCCGTAGAGCGGTAGTTATGCTCCAGCCGGAAGATGCGGCAGTCCGGATAATCCTTCTTGAAATTCAGAATGTTCTCGATCTTCGCTCCCCGGAACGCATAGATGGACTGGGAATCATCTCCGACCACGCAAATGTTCCGGTGAGGGGCGGCCAGTTTCTTCAAGATGAGGTACTGGGCGAAATTCGTGTCCTGGTACTCGTCGACGAGAAGGTAGTCGAAGCGGGACGCGATCGACTCCCGCGCGACCGGATTGTCGCGCAACAGGATGTTCATATTCAACAGGATGTCGTCGAAGTCCATCACCCCGGACCGCTTGCATTTGTCCGCATAGCGCGTGTAAATGTCGCAGATCCGGGGTTTCCGGGCATGCGTATCATTCATCACCGCCTGGGCGTTGTTCCGATAGGCAGTAGCGGTGATCAGGTTGTTCTTCGCCAGGGAGATCCGGGACTGAACCTCCTTGGGCTTATACACTTTGTCATCCAGCTGCAACTCCTTGATACAAGCCTTGATCGCGCTCACGGAGTCGCTCTGGTCATAGATCGTGAAAGAAGGAGGATAGCCGAGAAAATCGGCATATTCCCGCAGGAAACGGATGAAGATGGAATGGAAAGTGCCCATGGCGATCCGCCAGGCCTTCCGCTTCCCCACGATCCGGGCGATCCGCTCCTTCATCTCAGTCGCTGCCTTCTTGGTGAAGGTCAAGGCCATCACCCGAGAGGGTTCGACCCCCTTCTCCAGCAGCAACGCCACCCGGCTCGTCAAGACACGGGTCTTGCCGGACCCGGCTCCCGCCACGATCAGCACCGGTCCGTCCACACAACTGACCGCCTTTTTCTGTTCGGCGTTCAGCTCTTCAAAAACTTCTTCCATCATGACTGCGAAGATAGTGAATAATACGGGTTCCGCCGCAAGAAATATTCACTTCGTGCGACTTTGAAAAAGCCTCGAAATAAAGGGGCGAAAGTAGGATAATCAGAATAAAATAAGTACATTCGCACCGGAATTTCGAAAGGTATCGGTAATACTATTAATTCATCAATAAAATAATGTCAAACAACATCGATTTGAAAAAAGGTTTGAACATCCCGATCCGGGGAGCGGCAGCCCTTGCGCTCAAAAAAACGATCGCGCCTGACGTTGTTGCCGTCAAACCGACCGATTTCAAGGGCTTCAGCCCCAGACTTCTGGTCAAGGAAGGCGATGCAGTGAAAGCCGGATCCCCCGTCATGGCGGACAAGCGGAATGCCGACATTCTGCTCTGCGCGCCGGTCAGCGGAACGGTCCAGTCCATCGTCCGGGGCGAAAAAAGAAAGTTGCTCGCCCTGGTCGTGAAAGCCGACGGACAGAACACCTGCGTCGATTTCGGAGCGGAAGATCCGACCGGCCTGGATGCCGGGGCGATCAAGGAAGCGATCCTCAACTGCGGTTTATGGCCTTCCATCGTCGAAAGACCCTACGGTATCGTGGCGGATCCGAACGGCAAGCCGAAGGCCATCTTCGTATCCGCATTCAACACCGCTCCTTTGGCAGCCGATCCGGATTTTGCTTTCAGTGACGACTTCGAAGCCATTCAAGCCGGCATCACCGCCGTTTCCAAACTGTCCGAAGGCGGAGTCCATGTCTGCGTCAACCGCGCCGACTCCCCCTTCTGCAAACTGCAAGACGCGACCATCCACCTTGTCAACGGCGACAAGCACCCTGCCGGAAACGTGGGAGTTCAAATCAGCCATATTTCCCCCATCCGGAAGGGAGAAACCGTCTGGACACTTTCCCTGCTGTCCCTCTCCGCGATCGGCAGGCGTTTTATCGAAGGAAAACTGAATCTTTCCAGAAAGATCGCCATTACCGGCCCGGAGGCCATCGCGCCTGCTTATGTGAGCGCGATCGCCGGAACATCGATGATGTCCCTCGCGGATTTCTTCAATCAGGATGACGAAAATCTCCGGGTGGTCAGCGGTGACGTCTTGACGGGCGAAAATGTCGGCAGGGACGGTTTTCTCGGCTTCTTCGACAACCAGGTGACCCTGCTTCACGAAGGCTATGAACGTGAAGTTCTGGGTTGGGCCAAGCCATTCCGCTTCAATCAGTTCAGCTCTTCGATGGCGTACTTCTCCTGGCTCTGTCCGAAAAAGAAATACGATATGGACACCAACGTGCACGGCGGTCCGCGCGCTTTCGTGATCTCCGATGTCTTCGAAAAAGTGCTTCCGATGGATATCTTCCCGATCTACTTGATCAAGGCCTGTTACACCGGAGACATTGACAAAATGGAGAAGTTCGGCATCTACGAGGTGCTGCCCGAGGACTTCGCGCTCTGCGAATTCGTGGATCCTTCCAAGAACGAGATCCAGTTCATCATCCAGAAAGGGATCGACCTGATGTTGAAAGAAATGGCGTAAAGAGGAAACAGCTATGGAAGATAATAACGTAAAAAAACCCGGCATATTCGAGAAAGGAGGCAGATTCGGATTCCTCCACTCTACGATCGATGCCTTTGACACCTTCCTCCGCGTCCCGGGTACGGTCACCCGGAAGGGCGCGCATGTCCGGGACTCCATCGACTTGAAAAGAGTCATGATCCTGGTGGTGATCGCCCTGATTCCCGCTGCCCTGTTCGGCATGTGGAACACCGGTTATCAGCACAATCTCGCCACCGGAACGGATCCCGGCTTTTGGGGAACCTTCTTCTTCGGATTCCTGAAAGTGGTGCCGCTCTACATCGTATCCTATCTGGTCGGACTCGGCATCGAGTTCACCTTCGCGCAGATCCGGAACGAGGAAGTCAACGAGGGGTACCTCGTCACCGGCTTCCTGATTCCGCTCATCATCCCCGCGGATCTTCCGCTTTGGATGCTCGCCATTGCAGTCGCCTTCGCGGTCATATTCGGCAAGGAAGTCTTCGGCGGCACGGGAATGAATTTCCTGAATCCCGCCCTTCTGGCCCGCGCTTTCCTGTTCTTCTCCTACCCGATCTCGATGTCAGGCTCCGAAGCCTGGGTTGCGTTCCGTCGGGGCGAACAAGCCCTTGACGGCTTCTCCGGCGCAACGCCGCTTTCCTACCTGACCGAAGGACCGCAAGCCCTTGAAAGCATACACGCAAACGGCTATGATGCCTGGAACATGTTCCTGGGAACCATCCCCGGCTCGGTCGGAGAGACCTCCATGATCGCCATCCTGCTCGGCGCTGCCATCCTGCTCTGGACCGGTATTGCCAGCTGGAAAATCATGGTCTCTTCCGTTGCCGGCGCCCTTTTCGTGGGCTGGCTCGGCACGGCCGCCGGCGTGACCGACATTCCGGCATGGATGCATCTGATCATGGGCGGCTTCGCGTTCGGAACAGTCTTTATGGCCACGGATCCGGTGACCGCCGCCCAAACAGAAACCGGAAAATGGATCTACGGCTTCTTGGTCGGCGCGCTCTGCATCACCGTACGGTTTTTCAACCCCGGCTATGCCGAGGGCATGATGCTCGCCATTCTGCTGATGAACTGCTTCGCGCCGCTCATCGATCACTGCGTGACTTCCGTAGCGATCAACAGAAGGGCCAAGAAGGGAAACATCGCTTAATATGATAGGATAGGAATATGAATACGAACAGCAACACATATACAATAGTCTATTCGGCCATCATCGTTATCCTGGTCGCTGCGATTCTTGCCTTCGCGTCCATGGCATTGAAGCCGAAACAGGACGCCAACATCAAGGCCGAGACCATCAGCCAGATGTTGACCGCCGCACAGTTCTACACGAAGGAAGAATGCGACGAAATGGGAAACGACAAGGTGCTGGAAGCCTATTCCAAGAACATCAAGCGGGCCTTCGTCATCAACGCGCAAGGCGATTCCACCCGCGCGCTCGGTACGGAGGCGAAAAACATCGAACTCCAGGACGGGCTCAAGGCACAGGACCTCGCCATCAAGAATGGAAAGAATATGGAACTGCCGGTGTACGTCTTCGAAAAGGATGGCAAGGAAATCACAGTGATTCCGTGCTACGGCAACGGTCTCTGGGGGCCGATCTGGGGCTACCTCGCCTTCAACGAGGACCTGAAAACCTTTTTGGGAGCGTACTTCGACCATGATTCCGAGACCCCGGGACTGGGTGCCAAGATCAAGGACGACCCGGATTTTCGCGCGAAATTCATCGGAAAGATCGCGGACTTCTCCCAAGTTCCCGTCTTTGATATTGTCAAGACGGGCACGAAGAAAAATCAGCCGAATGCCATAGACGGCATCTCGGGCGCCACAATTACCACCAATGGGCTGCGCGATGCCGTGAATACCTGGCTGATCGCTTACAAACCGTATTTTGAGAAATAGGAGGACAGGAATATGAACGCAAAACTCAAGGAAACAATTCTGAATCCGATTTTCAAGAACAATCCGATCACTGTCCTGATTCTCGGAATCTGCTCTGCCCTCGCCGTTACGGTCGAGATGAAGGGGGCACTGGTCATGTCGATTTCCGTCATCATCGTGACGGGGGTCTCCAGTTTCATCCTCTCACTTATCCGGAACACGATCCCCAACCGCGTCCGCATCATTGTGCAGCTCGTGGTCGTGGCTATGATGGTGATCCTGGTCGATCAGATCCTGAAGGCCTACGCCTACGGAATCGAAAAGCAGTTGTCCGTGTACATCGGACTGATCATCACCAACTGCATCGTCATGGGACGCATCGAAGCCTTCGCGCTCGGCAACAAGCCGATCCCTTCGCTTCTCGACGGACTGGCCAACGGTGTCGGCTACGGCCTCATCCTGGTCGTGGTGGCCATCTTCCGGGAAATCTTCGGATCGGGCACCCTCTTCGGAGTCCAGATCATTCCGCAGTCGCTCTATGAAGCAGGCTACGTGAACAACGGTCTCACGATCCTGCCTCCGATGGCGATGATCCTGATCGGCGTAATCATCTGGATCCAGCGCGGCATCCAGAAAGACCTGCAGGAGTAATAACGTAAAGACAAGTACTGATTATGGAATATATCAACTTATTCGTAAAGTCAATCTTCGTTGACAACATGATTTTCGCGTACTTCTTGGGAATGTGCTCGTTCCTGGCGGTATCGAAAACCGTAAAGACGGCTTGGGGATTGGGTCTTGCGGTGATCTTCGTGCTGGTGGTGACCCTTCCGATCAATTACCTGCTGTACCGATATGTCTTTCAGGCGGGAGCGCTCTCCTGGTTGGGAGCAGGCTTCGCCGACGTAGATCTCAGCTTCCTCAGTTTCATCATCTTCATCGCGGTCATCGCCGCCATCGTTCAGATCGTGGAAATGGTGGTCGAGAAATTCGCTCCGGCGCTGTATTCCTCCCTGGGAATCTTCCTGCCGCTGATCGCGGTGAACTGCGCCATCCTCGGCGGCTCTCTGTTCATGCAGAACAAGGACTTCGTGAATGTCGGTGAGGCAACGGTCTACGCGCTGGGTTCCGGCATCGGCTGGTTCCTCGCCATCGTGATGCTGGCGGCCGTCCGTGAGAAAATGGCCTACAACAACGTGCCGCCCGCGCTCAAGGGAATCGGCATAACTTTCATCACCGTCGGCTTGATGGCCTTGGCCTTCATGACCTTCATGGGCATTTCACTTTAACAAGGAGGCAGAACGATGATTTCAACTTTATTTTCCGCAATCGTAGCAATCGTTGCAGTGACGCTGATCCTGGTCGCGCTGCTTCTCTTCATCAAGATCAAACTGACCCCGGAAGGGACGGTGACCATCGACATCAACGACGGCAAGAGAATATTGGAGGTCCCACAAGGCGGGGACATTCTCCATACCCTGGCGGAAGAGAAGATTTTCCTTTCCTCCGCCTGCGGCGGCAAGTCCACTTGCGGACAGTGCAAGGTACGAGTCCTGGAGGGCGGCGGAACCATCCTGCCTACCGAAGCGGGCTTCTTCAACCGGAAGCAGATCAACGACGGCTACCGGCTTGGCTGCCAGGTGAAGATCAAGGGCGACCTGAAAATCCAGGTACCCGAATCAACCCTGAGTGTCAAGAAACTCGAGTGCGAGGTAATCTCCAACCACAACGTGGCCACCTACATCAAGGAATTCACGGTAAAGCTGCCGGAGGGCGAACACCTGGATTTCAAGTCCGGAGAGTACATCCAGATCGACATCCCCGTCTACGAACTCGACTTCAAGGACATCGACGTGGAAGACGAGTACAAGGCGGAGTGGGATCAGTATGGATTCTTCGACCTCCATTGTTCCAATCCGGAAGCGACCGTCCGGGCCTATTCCATGGCCTCATACCCCGCAGAGGGCGACATCATCAAGTTGAATATCCGCATCGCGACGCCTCCCTTCGACCGTTCCGCTCCGAAGGGCAGCAACAAGTTGCTGCCGGTCAACCCCGGTATCGCCTCTTCCTATATATTCGCGCAGAAGCCGGGCGACAAGGTCATGATTTCCGGTCCGTTCGGCGAGTTCCTGCTGCCGGAGAACGACCCCGAGGAGATGGAATATATCTTCGTGGGCGGCGGCGCCGGCATGGCTCCACTCCGGAGCCACATCATGCATCTCTTCAAGACCCTGAAGACGACCCGGCAGGTGCGCTTCTTCTACGGAGCCCGCAGCCTGAAGGAAGCCTTCTACCTGGAAGACTTTGCCGAGGTCGAAAAAGAATTCCCGAACTTCCGTTTCGTTCTGGCACTCGACCGTCCGGATCCCGCCGCCGACGCGGCAGGTGTCAAATACACCCCAGGCTTCGTCCACAATGTGATGTACGAAACCTACCTCAAGGATCACGAGACGCCCGAGGACATCAAGTATTTCATGTGCGGCCCGCCGATGATGGTAGCCTCCGTGAACAACCTGTTGGACAATCTCGGCGTCCCCTTGGAAAGCATCCTCTACGACAATTTCTCGTAGGAAAGTCTTTACAGAAATCAGGCTATCCGCCTGATTATTTGTCTATTTCGAGAAGAAATTCACCAGAAGTTTGCGGACGTTGTCGGAGATTTTCTTGTAAGCATCCGTGGTGTTTTCAAGCATCTCCGCAAGGTTCTTGTATTTGATGAGTTCTCGTACATCCTCCACATTCTGAAAGATGTAGCCGATGTATTCCTCGTAGCCGTCGTCAGCGGCATGCTCCAGTTCGGTCACCCGGTCGCATTGCAGCCGGATGTCCGCCAGATTGTCCTTGATGTCCGTAAGCAGCGGGATCATCTTCTGGACCGCTTCGGACTGCGACTTGGCCAGTTGGGCGAGTTCCCCGAGCTGAGGAGCGATCTGGTCCGGATGGTAGATCAGCACGGCCTTCGCCGTGTCCTTGATGACATCAAGACAATCATCCATGGCCATTGCGACAGCCTGCAAATCCATTCTGTCAACCGGGAAAATCCACCTGCCGGCGAGTTGCTCATGGAACTCGGTCAAGAGAGCATCCCCTAAAACCTCGCAAGATTTGATTTTCTGCTCGATCCGGAACCACGCATCCTTGTCCGTCGAGTCGAACATACCGAGCAGAGAAGTTGTCGTGCTCTCCAGGTACTCCGCTTGTTTGGAAAGGATGGAGATGAAGTCGTGCTTCTTACTGAACAAACGCCTCTTAATGAAGCCAAAGAGTCCCATAAATATTTTTTTTACTCATAAACAATTTCTTCGGTCGCCGAAAAATCGAAAGAAACAGATTCAAAGGTACGATGATTTTCTTTAATTAACCATGATTCCCCCAAAAATAGAAAAAGATTCGACGGAATTCCTTTCTGTTCTGGGGAACCGTTGGAGAATCATGTAATTTAGTCCCGGACCGCTATGGACAACAAACTTGAAAAACTTCGAATCATTCCGATTCCAGCAGCTTCCGCGGTGCAAGAGAGAGCCCTCTCAGCCACACATCTGATCACAACCTACCGCGGATCGTCTGGGACAGATCATCCGCTTCTGATGAATCATCTTTGTTGGCGTTCTGCCAAATCACACAGCCTTGCTTTGGGTGGCCGGCGCCTCGAAAGCTGCGGGGATCGGATAGATTCCGGGAAAAATTTGTAACTTCGCAAAAATTGCATCGGCATGAGATCCTACGTATTCCCGGGAGACATTGAGGAGAGAATCTCCGCCATCGGTTCACAACCGATTCCATACATGAGGACTGATGAATTTTCCCGAATCAACAAGGACTCCGAGCGGATTCTGCTGAATCTGATTCACTGCAAAAATGGCCGAGCGATCCTTTACACCGGTTCCGGCACCGGAGCGATGAGTGCCACGGTGGAAAACTATGTGAGCACGAAGAAAAAAGCGCTGGTCATTGACGGAGGATCCTTCGGACACCGCTGGTACGAGATGTGCCGCTACTATGGAATTCCGGTTTTCAATTACTTTGTCCCCTTCGCGCAAGACATCGATTACGATGATTTGGAAAAGACTCTTTCGCGGGAAAAGCCGGACGTATTCCTCTGCCAGCATCACGAAACATCGACCGGGCAGTTGTTCAACCTGGAAAAGATTTCCGCGATCTGCCGGAGGCACAAGATTTCACTGGTGGTCGATGCCATCAGCTCATTCCTGGCTGAAGAACTGGACATGGACGCCCTTGAAATCGACATCTGCATTGTCAGCTCGCAGAAAGGGCTGAACATTCCGCCCGGCCTGTCGGTCGTCTTCCTCCGAAAGAACCTGAATGGCCACCCATGGGGCAGGAAGGGATACTACTGGGATTTCGAAGACAATCTCCGAAATCTTTCACGAGGTCAGACCCCCTTCAGTCCCGCCACGACCCTGTTTCTGCAACTACATGCGAGACTCGAGCAGTTGGAGGCGGAGGGAGGTGAAGTAAAGAACATCGCCCGCGTGCATCATCGGGCCGGGATCTTCCGCCGCCTTTGCCGCGAATATGGATGGGAGATTCCCGCGGAAGTACCATCTTTCGCCATCACGGGTTTCCAGACAAAAGAAAAAACGCCCGGGAAGGTATTCAGAAGCCTCATCGAAAAACACCAGACCTTCATCATGCCCGGAGACCGGCCGGGCTTCTATCGTGTTTCGCACATGGGACTGCAAACGGAAGAGGATCTGCGGGAACTGGCGGCAAGAATCCATGAATTCGAAGCGGAATGAAAAAAGTCATCACATACGGGACCTTCGATCTGCTGCATCAAGGCCACATCAATCTGCTCAAAAGAGCAAAGGCTCTCGGTGACTGGCTGATCGTCGGGGTCACGACAGACAACTTCGATCTCGAGAGAGGCAAGATGAATACCTGCAACAATCTCATGGAACGCATCGATGCCGTCAAAGCGACCGGTTTGGCCGACCAGATCATCATCGAGGAATACAAAGGACAGAAGATTGACGACATCCAACGATACGGAGTCGACATTTTCGTGATCGGCTCCGACTGGGAAGGCAAATTCGAATATCTCGAGGAATATTGCCAAGTGGTCTATCTGCCACGGACGGAGGGCATCTCCAGCACCATGCTGCGGGAAGAAAGACCGAATGTAACCATCGGCATCATCGGAACAGGAAGCATTGCCCGACGCTTCGTTCCTGAAGCCGGATTTGTGGAAAGCGTCTCCATTTCCGCGGTTTACAACCCCCGCGAAAGCCAAGGAAAAGCCTTCTGCGAGGAGTTCGGTATTCCGCACCTGGCTTGCTCTTGCGAGGAACTTTTCGAACACTGCGATGCAGTCTATGTGGCCTCTCCCCACTACACGCACTACGACTACACCAAAAAGGCCTTGCTTGCCGGAAAGCATGTCCTCTGTGAAACGCCCCTCGTGCTATGTGGACAGCAGGCGGAAGAACTGCTTCTTCTCGCCGAGGATAAGAAACTCGTGCTCATGATGGCCCACAAGACCGCCTACTGCCCTGCTTTCATACATCTGATCTCGATCCTGAAGTCCGGGGTGATCGGTGAAATCGTAGAGGTGAACGCATCGGTCACGACGCTTACGGATGAACATTCGGAGAAGCTGGACAACAAGCGTTTCGGAGGAAGCATGAACGAAAACGCCGTCTTCCCCCTCCTGCCCATCTTCAAGCTGCTCGGCACCGACTTTCGGAACATCAATTTCTACTCCAAGATGAAGAAAGGAGTAGACATGTACACCAAGGCGGTGTTCCGGTATGATACGGCCATCGCCTCCTTCCAAGTCGGACTGGGCGTGAAGACCGAAGGCAATATGACCATTTCCGGCACGAAAGGCTACGCCTATGTGCCGGCGCCTTGGTGGAAGACGGACTATTTCGAAATCCGCTTCGAGGATCAAAACCAGAACAAGAAGTTTTTCTATCCGTTCAGCGGAGAAGGACTTCGCTACGAGATCAAGGATTTTGTTTCAAACATCCTCCATCACGGATCGGTCTACTCGAAGATCGTCCCGAAAGAGCTCATCGCGATGGCGGAAGTCCAAGAAATGTACCTTCGGGGAAAGAATGTCTTTCTAATCTAGCGCGGATGCTTCCAGTCAATCCATTCTCATCGGTTCATCAAGAAGGTACACAGTGAGCCCATGGGACTTGCGTTGATTTTCCGGCGGCAGTTGCATGTAATCTCCGAACTGTTGGCGCAGGTATTCATCCCAGCGACTGAAAGCCAGGAAACGGCACCCTTCAAATTCAAGTTCGATGTATTCCTCGAACAACTCGCGTTCATAGACTTCCTTCAATCCGTTGCTCCCGATGGGAGCCGATCCGCAAAGCCGACTTGTTGAAAAGTCATATTCTTTCATCAGCTTCATACACCGTCTCAACAAGCCGTCCAGGGAATGAAGATGCGCTTCGATCATCGCAGGAAGCGGGTTGTGAAAACTCAAAGGAAAGAACGGGCGTTGTTTAAGAAGGATCTGATGAGCGCAATGCCCCAGCCGTTTTTCGTGGCGTAGAAGCGCCTTTCTGTCGTCGGGTTTTCCATCCACGGGGAACAGGTCGATGCTGAGTCCGAATCGATGCGACTTCCGCATCCTGGATTCGATACTGAGCGTCTTTGTATCGTGGACCTTTGCGAAAAAATTCACGAAATTAATTTTCTTGCCCCGCGCGTTGAAGAGACATTGGTAGCGCGCGCCGGGTTCCTTCCCATAGGTGGCCAGAAAGCGCTCGAAGTCCGGACGAGGCATCAAAAGGTCGATGTCGTCGTCCCAGGGGATGAATCCCTTGTGGCGGACAGCTCCGAGCAGCGTGCCGTAGGCCAAGGAGTAACGGATGCCCGATGCCCGGCAGAAAGCATCCACATCTTTCAGAATTTCCAGAAGCGTCAGCTGAATCTGGCGGCGGTCAATTGGGTGCATAGTGATTGTAAAGATAGGGATATTTTCATTATTTTTGTCTTATGCGGATCGCGTACTGCATACATTCCCTGAACCAGGCCGGCGGCATGGAACGGGTGCTGACGGTCAAGGCGAACGATCTGGCCGCGCAACGCGGCCACGAAGTCACGATCATCACCGCGCGCCAGAAAGGAAGGAAAATCTTCTTTCCGCTGGATCCCGCGGTCCGGCTGATCGACCTGGGTGCCAACGACCGTTTCGGCCCGCTGCGTTTCCGATACAGATCCAGGCTCCGCAAGCATTTACGGGAGATCAAGCCGGACATCACGATTTCTCTCTCGGACGGCAGCATTTTCGCGCTGCCGAAAATGGATGACGGAAGCGTCAAAATAGCCGAGTTCCATTTCTCCCACGACAAGTACCTCTCGAAATACGGAAGGAGTGCGATCGGAAGGCTATATGCTGAGTTCCGAATCCGCAAACTCGAGCGGGCGGCGGAGAAGATGGCAGCCTTCGTTGTCCTTACCCGGGCGGATCTGTCGGTCTGGAAGCAGCGCGTGAAGCAGGCCGTCCAGATCTACAACCCACTGACATTCATACCGTCCGGGATGGCGGACACGGACTGCAAACGTGTTCTCGCCGTCGGCCGGCTTGCCCCGCAGAAGAATTTCGCCAACCTGATCGAAGCCTGGAAAGCCGTGGCCGACAGGCATCCGGACTGGACGCTCGACATCTTCGGAGAGGGAAAATCTCGTTCCTTCTTGGCAGGGAAAATCAGGGAATATGAACTTGAGAGGAGTGTTCGGCTGAGAGGAAACACATCGGATATCGGGGCGGAAATGCAACGGAGCGGCTTTCTGGTGATGAGTTCCCGATTCGAAGGCTTTCCGTTGGTGCTGGCCGAAGCCGCGGCGGCAGGCCTGCCGCTCGTCAGTTATGACTGTCCTTGCGGCCCCTCGGAGATGATCCGGGATGGTTGGAACGGATTCCTGGTTCCGCTCGATGATACGGCGGGGTTGGCGGCTGCCGTCTGCCGAATGATCGAATCCCTTGACCGCCGTCTTTTCGGGAAGCGCTCCGCCGAAATCGCAGCGAAACTCAACATCGGAACCATCATGACGCAATGGGAGGAACTCTTCCATCGACTTGTTCAAGAACAGGGCAGGGAGTATCCCGGAGATTAGCGCTCGAAGCGGGATTTTTCCGGGAATTTGTCTTTGAACGCTCCGAGAATCAGCCCCTTGTAGCGCCGGAATTTCTCCTCGCTCAGATGCACATCGTTGATGCAGACCAACTTCTGGGAAGGTTTCCGGAGAAAGGCGGCTACCCTATCTCCAGACGTGGCTGCCAGCGAGAAATGCTTGTTCGGCAACCTCCGGCACAGCGCCTTTCCCTGATAGTAAAGATAATCCGTGAATAGATACTGGTTGCAGTTGTACGGCGCGCGTGTCCGGGATAGAGACTGCAGAATTTCGGGTTCCACCCGCTTGAACAAGGTCTCGGATTCACTCCGCAGCATCGGGGCGCAAGTGTGCTGCGGCTGCACGAAGATCACCCCCGGGCGCAGACCGAGCGCCTTGCGGGCAAGGATATCCGAATTCCGGGCTTGTTTTTTGAACATCCCGGCACGGAAGAGACACTTCCGGAAATTCATCGCAGGCTTCCCGCCCGGATAGAAAACTTCTTCGGTAAGATCCCCGACCGGAAACATATCATCGTTGAAATAGATGAACCGTTCGCCAAGTCCCGGCGTTCTGTGCAGGAACATCTCGATCATCGTGCTGTTGAAGGTGGGCAGATATTCCTGCGGGATGATTTCGCGGTGCAGGACGACCCGGAGCTGCGCGGGATCCGCCCAGTCCGGAACCTGGCTTTCGCGGGCCACGAGCAGAAACACCCGCTCGATGAAAGGCATGTGAACCTGGATTCCGCGAAGCAGATACCGGAGTGTCCCCCAGTCCCGGAAACGCTTCGCCATGATCGGCTCTCCGGCAAAGTCTTCATAGTCCTTGCGCCAGAGGGGGTCTTTCCCGTCGACAAATGTAATCAGTGCGTCCATACTCATGTTTTTGACAAATACCGAGCCGTAAAGGTGCCGCCTTGCGCGGCGAGTTGCTCCGGGGTTCCCGCGAAGACCACCTCCCCGCCGGCATCGCCGGCGTCCGGTCCCAGATCGATCACCCAGTCGGCGGAGCGGATGACATCCGGATTGTGCTCTACGACGATAACCGTGTGTCCCTTGTCGATCAAGGCATCGAAGGACTTCAGCAACTTCTCGACATCGTAGAAATGAAGTCCGGTCGTGGGCTCATCGAACAGGAAGAGAATCTTTTCCCGCCGGACGGAATCCGAATCCGCGCTCATGGCTAGAAAATAGGCCAGTTTGATCCGCTGGCTCTCCCCGCCGGACAGCGTGGAAGAAGTCTGGCCGAGTTTGATGTAGGAAAGTCCGACGTCAACCAGCGGCTGCAGCCGGCGCGCGATCTGGCCGGCCATTTCTTCTGATTGCGCGCGGAAGAAGGCGATGGCTTCCTCCACGCTCATGTTCAGGATGTCATCGATGTTCCTGCCCTTGTAACGTACCTCCAGGATGTCCGGCTTGAAGCGTTTTCCTCCGCAAGCCTCGCAAACCATCGTCACGTCGGCCATGAACTGCATCCCGATCTTGACGAATCCCTCCCCTTGGCATTCGGGGCACCTTCCGCCGTCCTGGTTGAAGGAAAAGAAAGAGGGCGTGTATCCGTTTATCTTCGCGTATTGTTGATCCGCAAGGAGTTTCCGGATGTCATCGTACACTTTCAGATAGGTCACGGCATTGGATCGGGAACTCCTCCCGATCGGATTCTGGTCCACATATTCCACCCGCGTGACGCGGTCCAGATTGCCGGACAATCTCGAAAACAAGCCGGGAAGATCCCCTGTCTGGTTGATCCGGCGGTAGAGGGCGCGGTGGAGGATGTCCCCGACGAGGGAAGACTTGCCGCTGCCGCTGACCCCGGACACCACCGTCAGCGCCCCGAGCGGGAACCGGACGTCGATGTTCTTGAGGTTGTGTTCCCGCGCGCCTTCCACGGTGATGGAATAGGACCATGGACGTTTTTCTCGTTGATACCGGCTTCGCCGGCCTGTCAGGTACTGCAGGGTCAGGGAATTCTCCAGTTGAGATTCGGAAATAGGATCTGAAATCCTGCCCTGGAACACGATCTCGCCCCCGTCTACGCCGGCTTTCGGTCCCAAGTCGATCACCATGTCTGCCGCGCGGATGATTTCTTCGTCATGCTCCACCACGATCACCGTATTGCC
>LSQX01203063.1_pt1 | contig 31485 bp, 25 predicted proteins | sample 654561 | NCBI WGS metagenome assembly LSQX01 (sample SAMN04489861, study PRJNA283612) | anaerobic digester metagenome | isolation source: 4 biogas reactors fed with cattle manure at either 37C or 55C with and... | place: Denmark: Kongens Lyngby | collected 2014 | reverse complement strand
AGCCGGATACCGAGTATCCATGCCGCCGGCACACGGAGCAAAAGGGAGCTCGCCGAGGCGTTGAGAAGGGAGAACATGGTCTGCCCCGCGCTTATTGCCAGTCCGTTAATGCAGAAATGCAGGCTTGCAATCAGGTAGTCGTAGCTGATGCATCGAATATATCTGCTGCCTTCCGAAATNNCACCGGGCAACCACCTCGGCGGGAAGCTCGGTGTTGCCCGAGCCGATGAACAAGGTTACAACCTGCTCGGAAAGGGCGTTTACCAGTATAAACACAACCGAGGAAAAGGCGAAGGCAAGTCCCATGCCGACAAACATGGTCTTTTTTGCACGTTCCGGCTTGCCCGCGCCAAGATTCTGTCCCGCCATCGAAGAAACCGACGCCTGCATTGCAAAGGCGGGCAGTATGGCGACGCTGTTTACCTTGCCGGCGATACTTATCGAGGTCTGACCCACAATCCCGGCGATGTCGTTCGCGAGTCTGGTCAGCCACATGAACGAAAAGCTCACCAAGGTCCCCTGAATCGAGGTGGGCAGACCGATTTTTAAAAGCTGCAGCGCAATATTCTTATCAATCCGGAAACTGCGCGGGCGGAAATCAAATATAAAATTGTTGCGGCGCAGGAAAGCAACGGCGAGAACAAAGCTTAAGGCCTGCGCGATAATGGTCGCCCATGCCGCGCCGGCAGCCCCCATATCCAAAGGGCCGACAAAGATTATGTCGAGGATGATATTGGCGACGGTGGAAATCAGCACGAAAATCAGAGGATGGCGGGAATCCCCCATGCCGCGGAGCACCGCGCTGACCGCGTTGTATCCGAAGACAAATACCGTCCCGCCCATGCATATGTTGAGATAGCCGAGGGTTTCGTCAAACGATTCCGAAGGGGTGTTCAAAAGCTTAAGTATGCTTCTTCCGGAAATAAGCATGACCGCCGTAAAGAATACTGCGGCGACGGCATACAGGGTGAACATTGTGCCCACCGTTTTTGCCACGTCGTCCTCTCTTTTCGCCCCTATATACTGGGCTATCATCACGGTGCCGCCGACGGCAAGCCCGCTAATCATATTAATAAGCAGAATAGTCACCGTTCCGCCCGAGCCCACCGCGGCCGCCCCGACCGGACCGCCGTACCAGCCGACAATCAGCATGTCGGCCATATTATAAAAAGCCTGAAGCAGGTTGGCCGCCAAAAACGGCAGCGAAAAGCGTATAAGATGCTTTGTAACGCTGCCTTCCGTCATGTTTTTCTGAAATGCGCTCAAGTTTATCTCTCCTTCAAATACCCAACCGCCGGGGATTTATTATTCCCGTTCAAGGTTGGGACTGAATAACAGCATACGGCAGCCAAGCTGGATTGTCAATATTGCAATATTTATTTTTTATGTACGGCTGTGCAATATTTATTTTTTATGTACGGCAAGCAGGGAACCCCTCAAAACTTGTGCTTCAGCGAATTATATGGTAATATTATCATGTAAAAAGTATACCGAGAACGGGGGCGGGCGCTATTGAATATCCATGAATCCGGAGAAAACTATCTCGAAACCATACTTTTGCTGCGGGAAAAGAGCGGTTATGTGCGTGCGGTAGATGTTGCGAACGAGCTCAACTTCAGCAAGCCCAGCGTCAGCAGGGCGCTCGGTATACTGAAAAATGCGGGGTTGGTCATTATTGAGCCGAGCGGGAATATTCTGCTTACCCCCGCGGGCGAACAGCGTGCCGCCGAGGTATATGAAAGGCACAGAATCATCACAAGGTTTTTGATTCTCGCCCTTGATGTGCCCNNCTCTGATATCGCCGCCATAGACGCCTGCCGTATCGAGCATATCATCAGCCCCGAAACATTCGACCGCATCCGGTTGTTTGTCGGCAACGCCGAATCAAAATAAAGTTATTTATTACAAATTATTAATATATCTTGCCCCACCTGACAAATGATGCTATTATTTAGTATAATTATTTATCAGCACATCATTTGGCAGGTGTATTAATATTGATAATCAAGGTGTTCGGGCGGATATTTATTCCTATGTTCTGCATAATGGTGGTACTCAATATATGTATTTGTTTTGAGGCATCGGCAAAAAAGGATTCGTTAAATATTACCGTTACATATAAGCATAAACCGAAGACCGACAAAATGTCTGAATTGACCGACGGCAAGCTTTCAACGGTAAGGCGTATAGCTGCCGGTTCGATTCTTGAAATAAAAAGCGATAAGGATATCAGCGTCATATATATTATCTGGGATTGTCAACAGGTTCCATGGACTTTACAATATCCGGACAAGCCACAGCCTTCTGCCACCGAAACAACAAAAACCACCAGAACATCCGAATCGACAAAGCCTTCCGGTACCACAACAGCCGCGACATCCGGCACAACTTCCACCCAATCAACCGAAAGCACAGAAACAACAACGGCCGCGGAAAATATCGAGAAGCAGGCCGACAGTATAAGCCTTTCTGAAGGTCTTGGGGCAAAAAGCTATAAGAGCGACGCATTAATCACCGTCAGCGGAGGGACAAACGGGTTTTTGCATGAGTATGTTAAGATTACAAATCCCGGACGTAAATTGACATTAACCCTCGGCGAAAGCTCCGGAGCCATAGCCGATATTTATGCCTTTGAGTCGGGAAGGGTTCCCGGTTGGGTTCAGCAATGGAATCCGATGTTGGAAAAAGCCGATATGCTGCTGTATTCATGCCATGCGGACGACGAGTTTCTCTGGTTCGGCGGAACCCTTCCGGTATACGCGGGTGAGTATAAGAAAAAGGTTCAGGTTGCGTATCTGATACGCCACGGCAATTCAAGAGATGAATATATTCGCAATCACGAGCTGCTTGACGGGCTCTGGAAGGTCGGGGTTCGCAACTACCCTATGATTTCGGACTTTGATGACTATTTTGCAACCAGCCTGGAACAGGCAAGGGAAATCTATAATGAAGAACAGGTGATAAAATATACGGTAATGCTGCTGCGCAGGTTTAAACCGGATGTTGTTGTAGGTCACGACCCCAGGGGCGAATACGGACACGGGGCTCACAGTCTTTGTTCGTATTCTCTTCAAAAGGCCATACCCTTGAGTAAAAAACCGGCAAAGTACCGCGACTTAGCGGATAAGTATGGGGTTTGGGATATTAAAAAATGCTATCTCCACCTTTATGAAAAAAATCAGATTGTAATGGATTGGAATGTGCCGCTTAAAGCTTTTGGCGGGAAAACTGGTCTTCAAATGGCGAAAGAAGCATATAAATGCCATCGCTCTCAAGCCGATAAATGGTTTTATGTCCAGGACAAAGGAGATCAGTATGATAGCCGCAGGTTCGGTTTGTTTTACACTACGGTTGGCAAGGACGTTTTAAAAAATGATTTCTTTGAACACATAGCTCCTGTTATTCCCGTTACATCCGCTTCTTCGTCAAAGACGTTAAATACAAGCACTGCCGCTACATCAGCATCTGTTACGACATCCCAAACATCGCCCGAAACCACCGCAGATACCGTTACCACATCACAAAGCCCGGTTAAATCCGGTTCGGAAAACGATAAAAACAATATAACCGTATATGTAATTTCGGGTTTGATTTTATCAGCGGGAGCTTCCGCGGCTTTTATTGTGTATTTTTTTTATAAAAAAGGCTTCTTTCACAGGCAATCAGAATAATTTTTTTTGCTTTTATTATTACTTTTCAGGCGTTTTTGTTATTGACTGGATTGACATGAGATGTTAGAATATTATCTGAGCGTTTAATAGGTGTACTGCGCTGAACTGTCTTGCTGTAACTGCTGCGGAGCGAAACCGTTGTTTCGTACCGCGGTTTTTATAGAACTCTTAATTGTTAAAAAAATAACAAGGCTTATTGGAGTATTTTGGGCCGACAAATCGAAAAACCGCGAGGTTAATTGATTTGTTTCAAAAAACAACGCATGCCATAACCCGTTAAGGAGGAAAAGCTAACATGCAAAAAAAAATCAGCAAGATTCCCTTTAAGGGAACCGCTGAACAGAAGCAACGGCTTCTCAAGGTAATCGACGCCTATCACGATGACCCGAGCCGCCTGATGACGGTGATGCAGGAGGCGCAGGATATTTACGGCTATCTGCCTTTTGAAGTGCAGCAGATGATTGCCGACGGTATGAATATACCGCTCGAGAAGGTGTACGGAGTCGCTACCTTTTATTCTCAGTTTTCCCTGTCGCCAAAGGGAGTATACAATGTTTCAGTCTGTCTCGGTACCGCCTGTTATGTAAAGGGCTCGGGCGATATCTTCAACAGGATAAGCGAAAAGCTCGGCATCGGAGCCGACGAATGCACCGAGGACGGTAAATTCTCTCTGACTGCCTGCCGCTGCATCGGCGCATGCGGTCTTGCCCCGGTTATGACCGTCAACGATGATGTGTACGGCAGACTTAATGTTGATGATGTTGACGGCATTCTCGCCAAATACAGCGATTAAAAGATGCGTGAGCTGTCGTTAAATATTCTTGACATAGCGCAGAATTCCATATCCGCCGGAGCCACCCTGATTGAAATCACGGTTGACGAGAACACCCAAGCCGACCGTCTGACCGTCTGTATCGCCGATAACGGGCGGGGAATGACTCCGGAGCAGGTAAGAACGGTAACAGACCCGTTTTACACCACCCGCACAACCCGTCGCGTCGGAATGGGGATTCCCCTGCTTTGCATGGCGGCCGAACAGTCGGGCGGCAGTCTTGATATAAAATCGCGTTTTGGGCAGGGCACCACGGTTACCGCGACATTCGTGCATTCACATATTGACCGCCCGCCTCTCGGGGATATCAAGGCAACCGTGACGGCTTTGATTCGGATGAATCCTCAGCTTGATTTTTGCTTCATTCATACGTTTGACGGCCGTTCGTTTACCTTTGATACCCGCCAGCTTCGCGTCATACTCGGCGACCTGCCGCCGGATACGCCCGAGGTTGCGGAATGGATCGGCGGATATCTTGATGAACAGGAAAAAATCCTGTCCGGCGTACTGATTCCGGACGAAAATGATTGATAACAGGAGGTAAGGTATCGTGAAAACATTGGCAGAGCTTCAGGCCATTCGGGATAAAGCCCGTGAAAAAATGACGATTCGCGAGGATAACAGTGAAGCGACTCGTGTTATAGTCGGTATGGCAACCTGCGGTATAGCCGCCGGTGCAAGACCTGTTTTAAACGCCTTTGTTGACGAGGTGTCAAAGCGTAAGCTCGGCAATGTTGTCGTCACCCAGACCGGGTGTATCGGCATGTGCCAGTTTGAGCCCATTGTCGAGGTTCTTGAACCCGGCAAGGAAAAGGTAACATATGCAAAAATGACTCCCGAGAAGGTGGCACGTATCGTTGTCGACCATCTTGTAAACGGCAATCCGGTGATGGAATACACCATCGGCAGCTTGCTTAAATAGGATAAGGAGGTTTTAATTCGATGGTTCGTTCTCATGTACTGGTTTGCGGCGGTACCGGCTGTACCTCCTCAGACAGTCCTAAAATTATCGACGCGTTGGAAAAGGAACTGAGCAAACAGGGTATCGCGGATGAGGTCAAGGTGGTCCGGACGGGCTGCTTCGGTCTTTGCGCGCTGGGTCCCGTAATGATTGTATATCCCGAGGGATGCTTTTACTCCATGGTTAAGGTGGAGGACATACCCGAAATTGTTTCGGAGCATTTACTTAAAGGGCGCATCGTTACCCGTCTGCTGTATCAGGAAACGGTCGACAAGGACCAAATCAAATCCCTCAACGACACCGACTTCTATAAAAAGCAGGTTCGTGTCGCCCTTCGCAACTGCGGGGTTATCAATCCCGAATCGATTGAGGAATACATCGCTTTTGACGGCTATCAGGCTCTTGCCAAGTGCCTGACCGAATATACCCCCGAGCAGGTCATCCAGATTGTCACCGATTCCGGTCTGCGCGGACGCGGCGGCGGGGGATTCCCGACCGGACGCAAATGGGCGCTTACCGCTCCCAACAAAGCTCCCCAGAAATATGTTGTCTGCAACGCCGACGAGGGCGACCCCGGCGCCTTTATGGATCGCTCGGTTCTCGAGGGCGACCCCCACTGCCTTATCGAGGCAATGACGATTGCCGGTTATGCTATCGGCGCTACCAAGGGCTTTGTATATGTCCGTGCGGAATATCCCATTGCGGTAAAACGTCTTCAGATGGCCATCGATCAGGCGCACGAATACGGTCTGCTGGGTAAAAACCTGTTCGATTCCGGTTTTGACTTTGACTTGGAAATCCGTCTTGGAGCGGGCGCCTTTGTCTGCGGCGAGGAAACCGCTCTGATGACCTCTATAGAGGGCAACCGCGGCGAACCCCGTCCCCGCCCGCCGTATCCGGCTGTCAAGGGCTTGTTCGGTATGCCGACTGTAGAAAACAATGTCGAAACCTTTGCAAACATTCCGCAGATAATTCTCAAGGGCGCAGACTGGTTCGCCTCGATGGGAACCGAGAAGTCCAAGGGTACAAAGGTGTTTGCGCTGGGCGGTAAAATCAAGCATACCGGACTTGTTGAGATCCCGATGGGTACAACCCTTCGTGAGATTGTCGAGGAGATCGGCGGCGGCATTCCGGGCGGCAAGAAATTCAAGGCGGCGCAGACCGGCGGCCCGTCGGGCGGATGTATTCCGGCCGACCTGATCGACACCAAGATTGATTATGACAACCTTACGGCTCTGGGCTGTATGATGGGCTCGGGCGGACTTATCGTCATGGACGAGGACACCTGTATGGTAGACATCGCAAAGTTCTTCCTCGAATTCACGGTTGACGAGTCCTGCGGCAAATGCACCCCCTGCCGGGTGGGTACAAAACGCCTTTATGAAAAGCTTGAAAAGATTACAAGCGGCAACGGCACCATGGAGGATATCGACGAGCTCGAGGAGCTTTGCAACTACATCAAAGAAAACTCCCTTTGCGGTCTCGGACAGACGGCGCCCAATCCGGTCCTCTCCACCCTGCGCTTCTTCCGTGATGAATACATCGCCCACGTAAAGGATAAGAAGTGCCCCGCCGGCGTGTGCAAGTCGCTTTTGCAGTACTTCATCATCGCCGACAAGTGCAAGGGCTGCACGGCATGCGCCCGCGTCTGTCCGGTCGGCGCGATTTCGGGCAGTGTCAAGCAACCGCATGTAATCGACACATCCAAATGTATCAAATGCGGCGCCTGCATGGAAAAATGCAAATTCGGCGCCATTGTGAAGAGATAAGAAAGGAGTACGCTGAAAATGGAAATGGTCAATTGTAAGATAAACGGAATAGCAGTCAGCGTGCCCAAGGGCTCAACCATTCTGGAGGCTGCCCGCATCGCAGGTGTGGATATTCCCACGCTCTGCTACCTGAAGGATATTAATGAAATCGGCGCCTGCCGCATATGTGTTGTCGAGGCGACCGGCACTCGCGGACTTGTTACCGCCTGCGTCTACCCCGTGTCGGAGGGTATGGAGGTTCAGACAAATACCGAAAAGGTGCAAAAATCCCGCAAAACAACCCTGGAACTGATTCTTTCAACCCATGAGAAAAAATGCCTTTCCTGCATTCGCTCACAGGATTGCGAGCTGCAAAAGCTGTGCCGCGACTACGGTGTCGAGGATTCGGACAAATATGACGGATTTTGCCCGACCTATGAGCTGGATTTGTCAGCCCCCCACCTTGTCCGCGACAACAACAAGTGCATCCTCTGCCGCCGCTGCGTCGCCGCCTGCGAGCAGCAGTTTGTATCGGTTATCGGGGCAAACGACCGCGGTATCCACACCCATATCGGCACGCCGTTCGAAAAGCAGCTTAACGATGTTCCATGCGTTTCCTGCGGTCAGTGTACCGTGGTATGCCCGACCGGCGCTCTGCGCGAAAAGGATGATACCGATAAGGTGTGGGCAGCGCTGTCCGACCCCTCAAAGCATGTTGTTGTCCAGACCGCTCCCTCCATCCGCGCAACACTCGGCGAATGCTTCGGCATGCCGATAGGAACCAATGTCGAGGGCAAGATGGCTGCCGCCCTTCGCCGTCTCGGATTTGACAAGGTGTTTGACACCGACTTCAGCGCCGACGTCACCATCGTGGAGGAGGCGACCGAATTTATCGGGCGCTTACAAAACGGCGGTCTTCTGCCCATGATTACATCCTGCTCGCCCGGCTGGGTCAAGTTCGCGGAGCTTTATTATCCCGAACAGCTGGGTCATCTGTCCTCCTGCAAGTCGCCGCAGCAGATGCTGGGAGCGATCATCAAGACCTATTATGCCCAAAAGAACAATATCGACCCCAAGGATATCGTTTCGGTTTCTATAATGCCCTGCACGGCAAAGAAATTCGAGATAGGACGCGAGGACCAGAGCGCGTCCGGTTTTGCCGATGTCGATATTGCGATTACCACCAGAGAGCTCGGCAATATGATAAAACGCGCGGGCATCAATTTTGCAAGCCTGCCCGACGAGGAGTTTGACAACCCGCTTTCCGACGACACGGGCGCGGCGGTTATATTCGGCGCGACCGGCGGCGTTATGGAGGCCGCGCTTCGCACCGCAAACGATGTGCTGACCGGCAAGGACAATGAAGCGGTCGATTTCAAGGAGGTTCGCGGTACGGCGGGTTTGAAAGAGGCTGTCTACAACATAGCCGGCATGGATGTCAAGGTCGCTGTCGCAAGCGGCATCGATAACGCCAACTATGTAATGAGCAAGATCAAGGACGGCACCGCCGACTGGCACTTTGTCGAGATTATGTGCTGCCCCGGCGGGTGCGTAAACGGCGGCGGACAACCCCTGCAGCCCGCTTCGATCCGCAATTCGGTAGACCTCAAGACGCTTCGCGCCAAAGCCCTGTATGACCAGGACAAGGCAATGACGGTCCGCAAATCCCATAAATCCCCCGCCGTCAAGGCTATTTACGACGAGTATTTCGGGGAATACGGCAGCCACAAGGCGCACGAAATCCTGCATACCAAATATGTCGGACGTCCGAAATACAAATAATATAAAGCGCTTCCCCCGAGGATATTCTGAAATGATATAAAGATGGTAGACACTAAAAAACCGTGTCTACCATCTTTTGCCGTATAATTAAGAANNAAATACTTAAAGATATTAAATCTATAAATCAATCTCATTCAAAAGATCGCGCAGCAGGATGATCTCATCAGCCGATAAGGTGACGCCTTTCCCCATTTTTGTATGATCCGGCGACCAATCCCTGATATCATATTTGGGATCACGGTCATTCCAGCTCACCAGATTCAGTTCTTTGGTCCATCCCGAAGACGACTGGGATATAACCCCCAGACTTTTTACCACTTCGTATTTCAGTTCCGCCATAATTGCTCTCCTTTATGAAAAGAAAATAATATAAGAATATGCACGAAAGCCGCGCATAAATCCGCCTGACTAAACCAGCTGCGGCTATTATTCCCCAACCCGGTTGTCAAAAAGGCTGCCGCCGCGGCAATCCACCCCGACAATCAGCGGGAATTCATGGAACTCAAGCTTTTTAACCGCCTCACACCCCAAATCCTCAAACGCGATAACCTCGCAGGTTTTTACCGATTGCGCCGCCAATGCGCCGGCTCCCCCTATCGCACACAAATAAACCGCCTTGTTGCGCTTTATCGCTTCAACGACCTCCCTGCTGCGGGCTCCTTTTCCGATGGTTGCCACCACACCTTTATCATACAAAATGGGGGCATATACATCCATACGCCCGGATGTCGTGGGTCCACACGAACCGATGGGCAATCCCGCTGCCGCCGGCGTAGATCCCGAATAGTAGATAACCGCGTCGGACAGACTGTATGGAAGCTCTTTCCCCTGTTCCATCAGGGAAAAAATGCGCTTATGTGCCGCATCGCGGGAGGTATATACGGTTCCCGAAAGCAAAACACGGTCGCCGGCACGGAGGGAAGCAGCCTTGCTGCGGAGTTCCGAGGTGTTCAGGTATACGGTTTGCGTGGAAATCGCTCCTTTATACAAAAATCCATGTTCGGTTGAAGGATTATATTTCAGCCGAAATCTTATCCGGACACCGCAAGCAAACTCAATCTTCCCGGGTATCTTCATCAGGGTCGGAAATGGCGCCGGCCGAGTTTTCAAGGGTCTGCATCAGCTCATCCAGCCTTAGACCGGCAATCGCGCCGTAATCGAGAAGCTCCTGTCTGGCTTTTTTGACATTTTCACGCGCATCGGCCGCCTGTGCCGACAGGGTTTGCAGGGATTCCTCCATGCTGTTGAGACAGCCGTCGCTCCTCTTATACGCGGTTTCAAGAAAGCGCTGTCCCATTGAATACATCTCGAGTATGAAGGCGCCCGCGTCGCCGACCAGACCGTTGTATCTCTTGTTCGCTTCATCCACTTCCGAAAGCTGTTTTTTAAGGTCGTCGTTGGACGTCTGTAATCTTTTATTAAGTAAGGACAACTGCTGGTTTTCGTTTTTAAGGCTTTCTATCTCATCCCGAAGGTCAGATTCACCGACTGCTTTCGGGCTTTCCTGCAGTTCGGCAAGTCTTTCCATGTGCTCCTTCTTTTCAAGCCTGAGGACCTCAACCTCCTCTGCCAGTCGTCTTAAATCGGCGGCATAGCGCATCTTTTCCTGCGTTGTATTCTTAAGGCTGTTGTTCTCTTCCTCCATCAGGATCAGCTTGCTGTTGAGAAGCTCTAGGTTGGCTTTTAAGCTCTCGTTTTCGCTGGTTTTTTCATTTACTGCTTTATGAAGGTCGTCTATCTGCTTTTTTGCCGCGTTGAACTCTTCGATATGACGGGACTGCATGGCGTCTATATAATCAAGTACATCGGCTTTATTAAAGCCATTTATGGATGAGCGAAAGCCACATTTATTTGCCATGTTTATCCCCCTTTTCTCTGATTTTTTATTATACCATCCCTTGGTATAAAAAACAACCAAGAAAACGGTAAAATCATATATCATTATACTGACAATCTCTCTCTATTATGATATACTACCTGAAGTAATGCCAGATGACACGCGGAATCGCGCCAGAAAGGACTTGGTAAAACAGTGGATATGAAACAGCTTGCAATGGATAAGCATTACGAATGGCGGGGTAAGCTTGAGGTTGTATCACGCGCCAGCGTCACCGACGGCGAGCAACTTTCCATCGCATATACCCCCGGTGTTGCAGAGCCGTGTCTTGCAATCCAAAAGGACTATAACAAATCGTTTGAGCTGACACGCCGCTGGAACATGGTTTTGGTCATCACAGACGGCACGGCGGTTCTCGGGCTGGGCGATATAGGCCCCGAAGCCGGTATGCCGGTTATGGAGGGCAAGTGTTGCCTGTTTAAGGAGTTCGGCGGGGTCGACGCCTTTCCGCTTTGCATCCGTTCCAAGGATGTGGACGAGATTGTGAGAACGATATATCTGATATCCGGCAGCTTTGGCGGTATTAACCTGGAGGATATTGCCGCCCCCCGCTGCTTTGAGATTGAAAAGAAGCTCAAGAAATTGTGCGATATACCGGTATTCCATGACGACCAGCACGGAACCGCGGTGGTTACCGGCGCGGCGCTCGTCAATGCCCTTAAGGTGGTCGGCAAGGAGATGGAAAGCGTGCGCTGTGTCATTAACGGGGCAGGCTCGGCCGGTGTTGCCATTGCAAACCATCTGTTAAAAATGGGCGTGACCGACATCATCCTCTGCGACCGTTCCGGCATCATATGCCAGGGAGACCCGAGGCTGAATGATTCGAAGGCCGAGATAAGCCTTAGAACCAACCGCAGCCGTCTTACAGGCACCCTCGCCGACGCAATGCGCGGCGCGGATGTGTTTATCGGGGTTTCGGTTCCGGGTGTTGTAACCCCCGAAATGGTACATAGTATGTCCCCGAATCCCATTGTCCTTGCCATGTCGAATCCGGTGCCCGAGATTTATCCCGATATTGCAATAAAATCAGGCGCCGCCGTTGTGGGGACAGGGCGTTCCGACTTCCCGAACCAGATTAATAATGTGCTGGCCTTCCCGGGTATCTTCCGCGGCGCGCTGGATGTCCGGGCAAGCGACATAAACGAGGATATGCAGATTGCGGCATCTTATGCGATTGCCTCATTGGTTTCAAAGGACGAGCTTTGCCCCGAATATATTATTCCAAGGGCATTCGACACCCGGGTCGGCAAAACGGTTGCCGAGGCTGTTGCGGCTGCCGCCCGTGAAAGCGGAGTAGCTAGGGTATAGGTTAAAAATTAACTAACCCATTTATAGTTCATGTTAAGTAAAACTCCAAAATTCGCGTAAAATCGCTCATTAACAGTTCTATAATTAAATAAAAAAAGGAGCTGTTAATATGCCAAGGGGAATTCAGAAATCCGACGAGGAGAAGCTTCAGAGCATTGAAGAACAGATTGCCGAAATGGAAGAACGAAAGGCAAAAATCCAAAGCGCCATAACCAAGCTGAATAACCAGCGCAAGAAACTGCTACAGACAATCCATAATAAAAAGCTGGTCGAGCTTTCAAAGGTTCTGGATTCGGTTGGAAAAACTCCCGAAGATATTATTGAGATGTTAAATAACTAGCTTTGGATTTCGCCCCATGGGCTGGACATGGCAAATCCCATACAGAAATCGTTGTGCCGTCGGCGATAAAAAATCAGAAACAGCGTCAGTGCGTTATCATGAGTGCTGACGCTGTTTCTGATTTTATTAAGTAAGTAAATGGGCAAAAACCATAGTGCTAACTGTATACTTCCTCATATTGTATACATTCGGTCTGGTCTTTACAGGAATTTATATTCGGATTGGGAGTTGTATAAAATGTTAACGGAATAACAACCTGGGTGTGATGGCCGACAGATTTAATCTGGACTATTGCATCATGTCGGGCACCCGTAAGTTCGCGGGGTGTGATAATAAATTCGGCTTTCGCATCAGGACTTTTTTGGTACTGTTCCAAAAAAACAGATACCGACTTCTGACTTATATCCCACCATTCGGGCAGATGCCATTTAACCTCAAGCCACTGTTGATGCTGCAGATTGTTTTCGATTGAAATAATTATTCTTCTTGGTTCGCCTTCATTGACATACGGTTCGTTTACGTAATCTACGTATACATTAAACAGGATATTCTGAATTTTCACAACAAACGGACTTTGCCGGAGCACATCCAAAAAGCTCTTTTCTCTCCACGGAGTAAATCGATGCGGCCTGCAATACAAATTGTTTTCGTCAATATTAATATCATAGCCTTTTTCGGCGTTGATGTAATCACATATCCTGCTGCCCAGAAACTGCGGGGTGAGATTTAAGACCCGGTCCGTAAGCTGTTCGGTTGTCTCGGGTAAGCTGAATTCGAGATTATAGGTTTTATCGATACAGAGGGTCTTTATATTCCCCCCAAGCGGTTTTAACCATTTTTCATCTATTTTTTTATTTCCGTTTATAATCCCCAGTATCGCGCCCAGGGTTCCCGCCGTGCAATCGGCATCCTCGCCGCAGTTGGTGGCAATACAGATGCTTTTGCCGAAATCGCCCTCTCCATAGAGCCAGCCGATAATTATAATTCCGATATTGTTGGGGGCATCAAACCCCATCTCTGCGATGGGTTCATCCTCCGCTATTTGTTCCAGCGGCGTCATCCATGCGCCAAAGCTTCCGGGAACCTCATTAAATAGCACCTTCCTTGCTTCCTGCCATGATAGTCCCTTTTTATAGGAGTCGACAACACAGTTGATTCCTCTGGCAACCGCACAATCCTTCGGAATATATGACAATCCAATATTAATCAGTTTCATCGTGTCACTCTCTACAAATGCCGCACTTTCAACGGCGGCACAGAAGACCTCGGCATATAAGCCCTCGCTGCTGTGATTTACAATTGAATCTTCATAGGCATATGAAACGGCAATTTCAGGATGACCCGGAGCAAGGCAGGCCCATATCTCCGAAAGGATGAACGAGCCGCAGCTATCCCGAAACTCATTATTGACATAGCCCGAAAGAGGGGGCACTATCCCCGCACGAAGGTTGGCTTTACCCGCGCCATACTCGTTCCAGTTCGGAACAATAAATATCAGCCAGTATTCTCCCAATATTGACGCATTGACTGCTCTTCCGTACTTTTCGACGGCATTCAGCCATACGAGCTGCAAATCAAGATCGTCATTAGGAATAGGGTTACCGTCCAGATCATGGGTGTAATATTCGACGTCAAACACCCCTCTTCTGCATTCAAAAGGCATTCCGAGGGTGCCGCCGATATTTTTCCCGTTCCAGCAACCGAGCAATTTATCCCGGTAATCATCAAAACTTAATCGCATCATAAGCCTCCAAAACGTATTTTTCAGTTAAATGATATAGTTTTGAATAACATTTCACAATACAATTTTTATATCTGTTAGTGGTCAAATCCTACTTTTAAAAATTTATTGCCGCAAAAAATTGCAGGTATCAACCATATCGGTTAATACCTGTCAACATTTCCAAATATGCTTTAGGTGCTATATGTTCATGGTTATTCTTTTTTTTCGCATATCATTTGGCGTCATGGCGGTATATTCCTTAAACAGCCTGTAAAATTGTTTCTTTTCCTTAAACCCTACCTGATAGCAGATTGCTTCTATGGAATGGTCCGTGTGGTTAATCAGGCGTATGGCTTCCCTAATTCGCTTGTCGTTTATATATTTTGAAAAAGTCTTTCCCACATGCTTTTTAAAATATCTGCTGAAATAATCCGCGTTGAAACTGAAATGCTTTGCAACATCGTAAAGAAACGCGTTTTTATAGTTTTTATCGAGATAACTGAGAATTTCGTGGGTTATATCGCTCTTTTTAATGCTTGCCTGGTCGTTTGCAAGCCTTATAAGCAGGGAGATAAGGATTAATATGTAGTTTTTTATGATTGTTAGGTATTCACCCTGTTTGCGAGTATATTCTTTCTCTATTTTATAGAGAATATCCTCAATTTCAAGGATATACTCACCTCTCAAGCGGGTAAAAACCGGTAAATCAGACAAGCCAAGATTATAATCCTGTGTGTTGTAGCTGTCTTCAACCATTCCCGGATAAAAAATACAATTAATAATCTCAAAATTATCGTCAGGCCGACATGAATGTCTGTCTCCTGCCTTTAAGAATATTAAATCCCCTTTTTGAACCTTATACTCTATGTTATTAATTGTCTGTACACATGTTCCTGAAATGATATACTCAATCTCATAAAAGTCATGGGTATGCATATCCCACGTTGTATCAGTACGACTGACCAACAACTTTTCGCTTGGATTTATTATCTCAAGCTTCCAATTATCCATATCACACCCTCCATTTATATTAACAGCGGTTTGTACTTTCCTAGATGCTGGATTAAGATGTGGATAATCTCAGGAAATAGTTTGCATCCAAAGACCAGACTTGATTTTGAGAAACAGCAGGTTATTTGTGCCAACTTTTTCAGCATTTTGTACAGTTATTATACACCAGCTTGATATAAAAGTCAATTTTATCTTACATTTGGTTGTATTTTCGTACAATTTGCATCTTTTCTGCTTTACTATGCCCTGTCTATGCACTGTTGTATCAACCATAATAATTCGCAGAGGCGTATAATATCTTTGTATACAAATGCTGTTATCTCTTATCGATAAAATAATACTATGATTTTATAGATATTTATAGTATTATGCTGTTGTAATATAGCATAATATTGTAATCATTATTATATTGTTATACGAAATTGCATGCCTCGCTTATCCTTTGCCGACTGTCGGTAGAACAGACCCGGCAAAATCAATTTGTCGTCCTACACAAGATTGGCACAAAGGTGTTATTTAGAGGAGACGGGTTTGCCCTGATGCCGGCGCTGAAAAAAAGAGTCTTTCGTTTGAGCGATCCTCGCACGATAGACTCTCCTTTTTGTATCAGGACTTCAATTTATAATTTATTCGTTTTATCTGTTTTTGCTTATCATAATAAAGGCGATTACTGCTATTGAAATTATAGAAACACCTGCTATCCCAATGACAATAAATGCGGCGAGCGGCAGAAACGGTTTTTTTGCCCCGCCGCCGGTATCTTCGGATTTTGCGGAGGTTGTGTCCGGATTGCTGACATTCCCATGGAGGGTGGTTTTTTCTGTTGTGACCGAACCGTTTTTTGCATCGACCTCCTGAGAGGTTCCCGTGGTTGTCCCGTCTGTTTTTTTTGTTTCAGTAATCGAGGTCTTTTTGTTTTTTGTGGTGGTGACAACAATAACTGCGGGTTTTGTCGCAACTGTGCTCCTTGAAGTAAATACAACCGGAGGCGGCGTGGTGGTCGGCGTCCCGGGCGGCAGGGTGGTAATCATGCTTGGGTCGGGAATATACTTACCTTGAGACATTGAAGGATATGTAAATTGTTTTGAATAGTCCGCATTTGTAAAATGGCCGTCCGCCCGATGAGACTGGCTGAAGGTTTTTTTGCCGAATGACTCGTCCTTGGTTGAGCTTCCGACAAGGAAAAAATCGTGGTATATATGACCGTTGCTTTCTGTCTGGTCGTCCCATGTGACGTCAACGCCGTACCATTTACCGTCCTCCATCCTGACGGCATTCCACATGTGATCCTCAGTGATTGAAGATGTTACACCTTTTCCGACAACCAGAATACACGGGATACCTTCGCGGTCGCACAACAGCTTGAAGGCCTCGGCATACCCCTCGCACACCGCACGCCCTTTCACCAACGCCCCGTAGGCATCATGGGCACTATCTAAAGTGTCATCATAAGTTATCCTTTCGGCAAGTTCGTCATGGATAGAGAGCAGCTTTTCATATCTGGTGCTGCCTATAATCGGGAAGGCGGCAATTTCCACCTCCAGCCTTTGCACTATTGTATTTTTTATGTCAACATATGAATCCAGCAAAACCGGGTAAAATACAAGAGATTTTACCGATATTTTGTAGCCTTGCCCTTGTCTGGTAGGTACATACTCATAGCTGGAGCCGCACCCGTCAGCACCGAATTTCAGCCAGAACAGTTCGGGGCAGTCCTTTAATACTGCGTCAAGGCCTCCTTGCAATATACGATATACTTCTATATCCTCTCCAAATATCGGACCTTCCGACGCGGCATAAAATTCAACCTCTTTCACTCTGATTTCTATTGGATCGCTTTCTTCGGGCGTAAGCTGCTCCTTCAGGGCGTCGTAGACGGCCTTTTGGTTTGCATCCAGCTGGTCATAATAATTATAGGTGTCCTCCCCGTAATAGCTCGCATAGGAGTTGGCGGCAAGGGTTATCCCTGTTTGTGTCATGGCTTTTGTTTCAAGCCGGACTTTTCCGTACTCATGCCCGGTGTTATCGGCAGGTATTGCTTGCCCCGCACCGATTGAAACCGAATACACTAATGAAATTAAAAAAACAGCCGCAAGTCGTTTTGATTTTCTCATATCCTTACTCCCATAGTCTGTGTGTTATATTGGTCGGGCAGAATCGTCAAATATTGAGGAGTTTAGTCTTAATTGCAGTATACTTATTTATTCGGACACTGTCAAATCAAAATTAACCCCCTTGATTCAGGTATAATAAAATCAAGGGGATTATTATTGTTTAATATCGGTTAATATCGTTTTAAGGTTTGATAGGCGGCGGAAAGAAGTGCCGAGGATTTGTCATATCCAAGCTCCCATGCCGATACCCCTCTTAATCCGTTTGTAACGGCATACTGCGCCTTGCTTGCGATTGATGCGGGGCCGTCATAGCTTATGAATTTTCCGTTGCCGTACAAAAAAGACACCCGGGCGGACGGATGAAAATGCTTTGCATACAGGCTGTCCGAAAGAAAGGATGAAACAATCGAATCATATCCGTATGCCTTGGCGACCGAAAACCTCTGGTACAGCCCGTTGTTTGACGAGCCGACACCGCCATAGACATATCCGTAAAAGGGGATTCCCATGACCAGCTTGTTTTTCGGGAAGCCGGCGTTCTGCCAGTATTTCATGGAGGAGTCTACGCTGATTTTGTATTGGGGCGATCTCTCGGCCGGAGTAAAAAGCGGGGCGTTGAAATCTGCATAGTCATCCCACGGTCCATGCAAATCATAGGTCATGTTGACTGCATAATCCACAATCCCGGCAAGCTTACCTAACTGCACGTTATTGATATACCCGCTCGAAGCTCCGCCAGCAAAGCTGAGATAATAATAACTGCCGTCAAGCTTCGCCTGCTCGTCCAGCCGTTCTCTGAGCTCTTTCATCATCAGTGTGAAGTTATATTTATCCTCGGGTCTGCCCGCCGCGCCCCCGCTGACCGGATATTCCCAGTCAATGTCAACCCCGTCAAACCCATATTGCTTGATGAAGCTGACGCAGCTTTGGGCAAAGACGCGCCGCCTTTCGGCAGACAGCGCCAAATCGGAAAAGCGCGCCGAATTCCCCCACCCGCCGACAGAAATCAATATTTTGAGATGCGGATGCTTTTCCTTTACCGCTTTGAGCTTGATGAAATTTGTGGAATCGATATAAGGGTCCCCGGCGGTAATCCTGTAATCGCTGCCGATAGCCGCAAAAGCATAATGAACCACACTGAGTTTTGCAGCGTTTATTTTATCGGGGGTATAGCCCTGATATGCCGACCATGCGGTATAGTATCCCGCAACCATTTTTGACGGCAAAAGCGGAACTGCTTTGGGTGCGGTGGTCTTTGACGTGGTTGTTGCATCTGCGCTCCTTGATGAAACGGTTGCGGTCGCGGTTTTTTCTTTGGCTTTTGCGATTGCGGTTGTTTTACCAGTTGTTGTTTTCCCGCTTGAAGCCGTGCCGGATTTCATTTCTACGGTTGTCTTATCCCCGTTGTTCGCGCTTTCGGTTATGTAGACGGCGGTTTCCTTTATCCCTGTTTTGTCCTTTTTCGTATTCTTGCTTTCCGGCTCGGTCTCTGATTTTGAGGGCTTGACCGATGCACTGCTTTGGGAGATATCCTCCTGAGGTTTGCCCTCCACATGCCGATAGCCGACTGCGATAGATATCGAAATAAAGAAAGCGGCCAACACAAGGGTCATTATTCTATTTTTGCTCATTAATTAACCCCTGTTTCTTAAATATGTTTGTGTTTAAATGTAACCTAAGTATATAAGTTGTCTTTCAATCAAACAATGATTAAAATATGGAATATGTATTGAAAAGCCTTTTCAATAGCTGTATATTAGTATCTGTATTTTAAATTAACTATCTGACTGTGAGCTGACTGTGAGGATATTCAGCGCAGTTTATAGAGGTCTTGAAAGGAATGTTATAATTGTCTGAGGTTGTTCGTGTAGAATCGATTTTGAATTATCTTAACAGGTGGGCGCCCCCCGATACCGCCGAGGATTGGGATAATGTCGGGCTGCTTGTGGGTCAGGCCGACGCGCCGGTTACAAAGGTTTTGACCGCCCTCGAGATAACCCCGTCGGCTGTGGAGCAGGCGGCGGCTATGGGGGCCGAGCTGATTGTCAGTCACCATCCTGTGCTGTTCCGGCTGATTATGCGGCTTTCGGGCAGTCATCCTGTTTATCATATCGCAAAGCACGGCATGTCGGCTATCGCGGCACACACCAATCTGGATAAGGCGCCGGGCGGAGTGAATGACGGCCTGGCGGCGCGGCTGGGTTTAAAGGATGTTATACCGATTATGGACGGGATGCTGAGAATCGGAAATATGGATGTCCCTGTTTCGCCGTCGGATTTTGTGGGACATGTCGTCCGTTCGCTCGGAATACCCAACGGCGGTATACAGTGGGCCGACGGCGGTCGCCCCGTCAAGACGGTTGCCGTATGCAGCGGCGCCGGAGGAGATTGTCTCGACCAGCTTCCCTGTAATATCGACGCATTTGTGACAGGTGAGCTGCATTATCACGAGTGGCCTGCATCCCCCGGTCATACCATTGTGGCGGCAGGTCATTACCACACCGAGGTTATGATTGCGGATTTGCTTGCCAAAAGGCTTGCCGATGCATTTCCGACGATTCGGGTAAAGGCGGCAGAGGAAAAATGTCCTTACAACATATATTAACGTACATTAATGTCTATTAAGCAATAGAGGATGAAAGCATAATGGCTTTGGACGGCGCGTTTTTAAGCTGTCTCAGAGAAGAGTTGACCGCCGCCCTGTATCAAGCGCGGGTTGACAGGATACACCAGCCCTCTCGGGAGGAGCTGGTTATTTCCATGCGCAATAAAGGCGGGGCTGCAAAGCTGTATGTTTCCGCGCGCGCAAGCTCACCCCGCGTTCATCTGACCGATATAGCGCTTGAAAACCCCGCCTCTCCACCCATGTTTTGCATGCTTTTGAGAAAATGGCTGGGCGGCGGCAGACTTGTCGCAATCCGCCAGCCGGGGCTTGAGCGGGCTCTTTATTTTGATTTTGACTGCGTGAACGAACTGGGCGACATCGTGCGTCTGACCTTAGCGGTAGAGCTTATGGGACGCCATTCAAACGTCATTCTTATCAATCCCGACGGGAATGTAATGGACGCCATCAAACGCATTGACTTTGAAATGTCGTCCGTACGTCCGGTACTGCCCGGTTTGCCATATTCCCCTCCCCCCGCCGCCGCGGGCAGGCTTGATTTAACCCTGTCCCCTCCGGAAGATATTATCAAGGCGGTCATTGCGGGAAAGGACGAACCCCTTTCGCAGGCATTGTTAAGCGTCTCGCACGGTCTTTCTCCCCTGATATGCCGCGAGGTGTCCCACCTTGCGACCCGGGGGCGGGACACCAACGCAAAGGCGCTGACCGACGAAGAACGTCAGCGGGCGGTCTTTTATCTCGCAAGGGTGAAGGCGGCTGTGGAAACCGGAGAAAATCGCCGTCCCTATATTTTATACGACGCGCAAAGCCAGCCTTTGGAGTTCAGCTTTATGCCGATTACCCAGTATGGACTTTCGGCGGTCGGGCATGAGGTCGACAGCTTTTCGCGGCTTTTGGATGAATTCTATCGACAGAAGGATGCCGCACTTCGGATGAAGCAGCATTCGCAGGATATACTGCGTGTTCTCGGTAATGTTTCGGAGCGTCTGACACGCAAGCTGGAAAACCAAAGGCGTGAGCTTTCTTTATCGGAGGACCGCGACCGGTTTCGGATATACGGCGAGCTGATTCACGCCAATATCGGAAAGATTCCAAAGGGCGCGGATTCAGCCGAGCTAATCAACTATTTTGATCCCGAATGCTCGGTTCTGCGGATACCGCTTGACCCCTCCAAAACCCCGGCGCAAAACGCCCAGAAGTATTTTAAAGAATACCGCAAGGCCCAGACCGCCGAACGAATACTTGCGGAGCAGATAACGCGCGGCGAGATGGAGCTTAAATATATCGATACCGTTTTCGACGCCCTGTCACGCGCCAAAACCTTTGGCGAACTGAGCGGGCTTCGTGACGAGCTGGCGGCCGGCGGATACATGAAGCTGCAGCGTCACAAGCAAAAGCCGCCCGCCCCGCTCGGGCCGCTTGAATTCCGCTCGGACGACGGTTTCACCATACTTGTAGGCAGAAACAACATACAAAATGACCGCCTGACGCTCAAAACCGCAAGGGCAAGCGACATCTGGTTTCACACCAAAAATATCCCCGGTTCTCATGTTATCGTACAGACAAGGGGCGTTACGCCCCCCGACCGTACGCTCGAGCAGGCGGCGATACTCGCGGCCCTTCATTCAAAGGCGGCGGCTTCCCGTCAGGTCCCGGTGGATTATACAGAGGTCAGGCATGTCAAAAAGCCGGCGGGCTCGCCCCCCGGAATGGTTGTTTATGAAGCCCACCGCACCGCCTATGTGACCCCCGACCCCTCCCTTGCCGAAAGACTGAAAAAGGAATAATTCCTGCACCGAAAAGGGCGCACATAAACCGTGCGCCCATCTATTTTTTATGTTTATTGAGCAAACGCTGCTGCAGTTTTTTGACCCTGTCACGGCGGGTTGATGTCTCTTCTGCATCAATCCGCCACTTTTCATCTTCAAATATCACCACGTCGCCCTGACGCGCATTATCGGGCAGCAGGCTACGCAAAACATCCATGCTGTTCCGCTCGTCATCCTGCAAAACCGCAAATTCTCCTTCAAACCTGTCGATTGAATATTTCAAATCAGATATCACCTTTAACCCTTTTCTGTTTTAATGGCTATCCTTTTTTTGTCGCACAACACGGTTACCGTTCCGTTAATATCGGTTCGATAGTAATCGATTTCCCTGCTTTTAAGCAATGACAGGGTTTCCGAATGGGGATGCTTGTATCTGTTGCCCACGCCGCAGGAAATTACGGCATAAGAGGGGGAAACCGCCTTGATAAATGCCGGCTGTGATGATGAGGAGCTTCCGTGGTGGCCAATCTTTATAAAATCGGCCTTTACATCGGCATTGTTCTTCATCAGCGCGTTTTCGGCCTCGTTTTCGGCGTCGCCCATAAAGAGAAACCGGAATTCGCCGAAATCAATACGGCAGACAACCGACATGTTGTTGGTGGAATTAAACTCCCCGACCGGCCCCAGTATGTTTACTGCCGCCTCTCCGAGTGTAAACCGGCTGCCGGGCACGGCCTCGGTTACCTCCACATCCTTGTTGTCAAGCGCTTCGAGCATATCAATATATGTCCTTGTTGTCGGAGTGATGCTGTCCGGCATTATCGACATGATGAAATTTTCAATCGGAATCTCGTTTATGACAACATCCATTCCCCCGATATGATCTGCATCGGGATGGGTCGCAATCACATAATCAAGGGATTCAACCCCCTGACTGCGGATAAAATTCACGACATCATCGCCGTCGCCGTTCTCGCCTGCGTCTATCAGAAGGGTCTCCCCTTTATTCAACACCAGAATCGAATCGGCGTTGCCGACATCAATCACATATATACCGAGGGTATCGGCTGTTTGGGCAACCGCCGCGCTTGCTGCGCTTTTGGAGTTCGCGCCGCCGATATTCAACGAGCATGACGAGGACAGCAGGGCAAGGATTAAAAGGTATAGCGATAATCTCGCGCCAAGCTTTTTAATATACGCCATCCTGCTCACTTCCCTTTTTTATAGCTTCCGCCCATATTTCTTTTTACCTTTGAGCCCTTTTTTACTCTGACTTTTTCCGTCCGTTTATCGTTACGGGGAGCGGAAACCAGACAATTGGGACCGTTTCCTATCAAGTCAGACCTTCCCGCAGATTTCAAAGCGGCAATCACCGTTTCGCGGTTCTGTGGCTTGAAATACTGCAAAAGCGCGCGCTGCTTTGCCTTCTCCTCGGGGGTGCGCGGAACATAAACCGACTTTAGGGTATACGGGTCAAGACCGGTATAAAACATACAGGTCGATATCGTGCCGGGGGTCGGATAAAAATCCTGTACCTGCTCGGGACGAAGCCCCTCTTTTTTCAAAAATACCGCCAGCTCGATTGCGTCGCGGATGGTGCTCCCCGGATGGGAGGACATCAGATAGGGAACAAGATACTGCTTCTTTCCGACGCTTTTGGTCAGCTCGTAAAAGCGTTTTTGAAAATTTTTATAGGTTTCGATCGAGGGCTTGCCCATCAGGTCGAGTACGGGGGTTGAGCAATGCTCCGGCGCAACCTTGAGCTGACCGCTCACATGATGCTCGACCAGCTCCTTAAAAAAGGTGTCGTCCGGATCGGACATGAGATAGTCAAAGCGGATGCCCGATCGGATGAAAACCTTTTTTATGCCGGGCAGCATACGCATGCGGCGGAGAATCTGAAGATATTCGCTGTGGTTCGGCTTGACCGAGGGGCATATCTTTGGCGCCAGACACTTTTTGCCCTTGCACAGGCCTTTGGTAAGCTGGGCTTTACAGGAGGGCTGCCGAAAATTTGCCGTCGGTCCGCCGACATCGTGAATATACCCCTTGAAATCCGGCATCTTGCTTATATTCTCGGCCTCGCGCAGAACCGATTGCTCGCTGCGGCTTGTTATCTGCCGCCCTTGATGGTAGGCGATTGAGCAGAAGTTGCACGCCCCGAAGCAGCCGCGGTTGTGGGTTATCGAGAATTTGACCTCCTCGATTCCCGGAACCCCGCCGAGGGGTATATATGACGGGTGGTAATCCCGCTCATAGGGCAGTTCATATATCCTGTCGATTTCATCCCGTGTCAAGGGCGGCATGGGCGGATTTTGCACCACCATCTTGTCGCCGTGACGCTGTATGACCGTTTTGCCTCTGACCGCGTCCTGCTCGTCCTGCTGGATACGGCAGGATATTGCATACTGTTTTTTATCCTGCTGTACAAGCGAAAGCCCCGGACATTCGGCGCAGGGGCGGGGGACGTATTCGCGCACAGGAAGGGCATAAGCCGTTCCGCGCACATCATTAATGTCGGATACCCGCTCGCCCTTTGAAAGCCGGCGGGCAATCTCGACCGTCTGTTTTTCGCCCATGCCGTATACGAGGATATCCGCCCCGCTATCGATAAGGATTGAGGGGCGAACCGCATCGTCCCAGTAATCATAATGGGCAAATCGTCTAAGAGAAGCCTCCAGCCCGCCTATTATAATCGGCAGGTCGGGGAAGCTTTCGCGAATTTGGCGGCAGTATACTATGGTCGCCCTGTCGGGTCTTGCTCCCGCCTTGCCGCCCGGGGTATATGCGTCGTCGCTGCGCTTTCTTTTTGCGGCGGTATAATGCGCCACCATCGAGTCAATATTGCCGCCCGTCACAAAAAAGCCCAGTCGGGGTCGACCGAACCTCAAAAAGTCCTTCGGGCTTTGGGGCTGGGGAAGAACGCAGACGCGCAACCCCTCAGCCTCAAGCACCCGGGTTATAATCGCAATGCCAAAGCTGGGATGGTCAACATAGGCGTCGCCCGTAACCGCGACGACATCCGGCACATCCCAACCTCTGTCATTCATCTCCTGTTTTGTTATGGGTAAAAAAGGCATAATCGCCCCCTGTTAGTCTTCATCGTCGCTGCGGTTCATGTTCATCTCGAGCCACTGCTGTCGGGTTATCAAAACCTGTCTGGGCTTGCTCCCTTCATAGGGACCGACAATCCCTCGCTTTTCCATATCGTCAATCAGCCGTCCGGCGCGGGCATACCCGAGACGCAGCCGCCTTTGGAGCAGGGACGTCGACGCCACCCCGCTCTCAATCACCACTTCGACGGCCTGGGGAAGCATTTCGTCCGAGCTTTCGTCGCCATCATCGTCAAGGCCTGATTTAGACTGGGATTTGCCTGCCGCAGCCGCCTGACGGTCAATCTCCTCGATGACCTTATCGTCATATTCGTGTTCCTCCGCAGCCTTCAGATATCTTACAACCGATTCCACCTCGCGGTTGCTGACAAAGCATCCCTGAATACGCATGGGCTTGGTTACCCCTATCGGCATAAACAGCATGTCGCCTCGTCCGAGAAGCTTTTCCGCCCCTCCGGAATCCAAAATAGTCCTTGAATCAACCGCAGAGGCAACGGTCAATGCAAGGCGCGACGGGATGTTTGCTTTTATCAAGCCTGTGATAACATCAACCGACGGGCGCTGTGTGGCAATAACTAGATGCATGCCTGCGGCGCGCGCCATCTGTGCAAGTCGGATTATGGCGTCTTCAACCTCGTTTGCGGCGGCCATCATCAAGTCTGACAGCTCGTCTATCACAATAAGAATAAGCGGCATTGTGTGGAGGGTATCGCTCCTGCGCGCCAGTTCATTGTATGAATCCAGATCGCGCACATTGTTTTCGGCAAACAGCTTATATCGGTTGAGCATCTCGGTGACAGCCCATCCCAGCGCCCCCGCCGCCTTGCGCGGGTCGGTGACCACCGGAACCAGCAGGTGGGGAATCCCGTTATACACCCCGAATTCAACCTGTTTGGGGTCGATTAAAATCATTCGGACGTCGTTGGGAGACGCTTTATACAGCACGCTTTGAATCATTGAGTGGGTGCAGACCGATTTGCCCGAACCGGTTGTGCCCGCAATAAGCAGATGGGGCATTCTCGCAAGGTCGGCAATCACAGTTTTTCCGCTTATATCCTTGCCGAGAGCGACGGCAAGGGGACTTTTGGCGCCCATAAACTCCTTGGAATCAATAATCTCGCGCAGGCAGACGACCGACGAGCTGCGGTTGGGCACCTCGATGCCCACCGCCGCCTTGTTCGGGATAGGGGCTTCTATACGGACGCCTGAGGTTGCAAGCCTTAAGGCAATGTCGTCCGAAAGCCCGGTGATACGGCTTATTTTCACCCCGGCGCTAGGCTCAAGATCGTACCTCGTCACTGTAGGCCCGCGTGAAATATCGACTACACGCGTACTTATACCGAAATCTTTAAGCGTCTTTACCAAAAGCTCGGCCGTGGTCTTTTGCTCTTGTTCGGCAGAGCTGTCGTCCGCAACCCGCCTGTCGTCAAGCAGCGCCAGCGGCGGATAGTGATAGCTGTCGTCATTTTGAGTCGGGGCGGACTCCTTTTTTGTCTGGACGGGCTTGTCCGAATCGTCGGCAGACGCCTCCACCTCGGACAACGCCTCGGTAAGCTTGTTCGGCTCCTGATTGGCACTCAGCGGTTCTTCCATCTCGTTCAGGCTCTGCGCCGCCCGCACAAAAGCCTCCAGCTTTTCGGATTTTACCGGATGCTCGGGCATTTCTATATATCCATCGCCCAGGTCAATATCTATCTCGGCATCCTTTTCATGGTTTGCAAAGGCGGTTTCAATCGACTCCTTGGCCTTCTTGACCGGCGAGAACATGGCCTTGAACAGGGCAATCAATGTTGTTCCCGTAACCAGCATTAAAAATACCAATATCAGCAGGATTATGATTATTTTTGAGCCGATATCGGTAAACAGGCGTTCGAGCGGATAGCCCAAGAGAACCCCGATAACCCCGCCGCCGTGGTTTTTCTTGCCTTCGGCAAAGCCCTGACTTACGGCTTTGAAAAAGGATATATTGTCGGCACGATACAGGAATATCTGGATTGCGCTTGCAAGCATGGCTATCAGCATGACGCACTGCCACAGCTTGGCGCTTATACTCACGACAGGTTTTTCGAGCGCAATGATTACCGCAATATAAATCATCAAGGCCGGAAGTATGTATGCGCAGACGCCGAACATCCCGAGTATTGTCCCATGAATAACCCCCCATAGACTGCCCCCGGGGATAATTGCCATGCAGAGCAGCAGTATGGCCGAGGCAAAAATCAAAACAGCCGATGTCTGCCGTCTTGCCTTGACAGCGCTGGCGCTGCCCTCGGTCTTTTCGGGTTTTCTTTTCTGCGTATGCCTCGGTTTTGACCTCTTTTTTGTAGCAGGCATAACGGAATCATTCCTTTCCGCAAATATCTATACATTAAAGACGGGTATGTAAGGTATGAGCATTGCCCATACATTATGCTTGGTTCGGTGTATTCATTTCCTCAATCATATCATATAAAGCTGAGATTGACTTTGATAAAGAGCCCAGTTCGTTTACAAGCCCCTCGTCCACTGCCGATTTACCGTCGAGAACACTGCCGATATCCAGAACAAGCTCGTCGGTCTTCATGCAAAGCTCAATATACCGCTCCTTTGTCATGTCCGAATTGTCGGCGACAAAGCCCGCAATGCGGTCCTGCATCCTCTGAAAATAGGTGAAGGTCTGGGGAACCCCGATGGTAAGCCCCGTCATACGAACAGGGTGGAGGGTCATGGTCGCGGTCGGCGCGATAAACGAACGCTTTGCGGCAACCGCCAGCGGAACTCCGATTGAATGTCCGCCCCCGAGCACAAGGGATACCGTCGGCTTTCTCATTCCCGAAATCAGTTCGGCAATCGCAAGTCCGGCTTCGATATCGCCGCCAACCGTATTGAGAATAATCAGAAGCCCCTCAATAACCGGACTTTCCTCAACCGCTATAAGCTGGGGAATTATATGCTCATATTTTGTGGATTTATTGTTTGACGGAAGAAGATAATGTCCCTCGACCTGTCCGATTATGGTAAGGCAGTGGATGACATGTTTCCCGCTTGTTGTAACCGAGCCTGTGTCGGTAAGCTGTCCCAGTTGTCTGCGAAGCTCCTCCGCCTCTGCCGGCGCCTGCCGGATGTCTCCCTGGTCACCCTGTTCATCCGGGTTTTGTTCGGCTTGTCCGTCTTGATTGTTCTTGTATTCACAAAGGTTCTGCATTGAGAATCCTCCTCCTTTTCATCTAGTAATGCCCGAAAAGGAGGCAGTTTATGCGATTTCAGGGTGATTGCGGTCAGGTGTTTACCGCCCTTTTGGTATCGTCCGAGGATTTCGCCTGTGTTTTTGTTTCACGCGGCCGGTCGCCTTGTGCCATCCGTGCATTGGCAAGCATCAGCTTGATGCGGTTCTCCTGATTGATTCGGGTTGCGCCGGGATCATAGTCAATGGCAACGATATTCGCCTGCGGCAGGTTGTTCTTGATTTTGCGTATCATACCCTTGCCCACTACATGATTCGGCAGGCAGCCGAAAGGCTGGGTACATACAATATTATTTATTCCGGAATCGATAAGCTCCAGCATTTCGCCGGTCAAGAGCCAGCCCTCGCCCATCTTGTTGCCGTAACCGAGATACTCGCCCGCCAGCTTTTTCAGATGGTCGAATGTACAGGGAGGGCGGAATTCGGGATACCGTTTCACAGCGGCTATCATATAGCCCTGCAGCCTTTTTATATACCATTCCAAAAAGCCCGCCCCGATATATGTCAGCAGCTTGCCGCCGTAAAGCTTGTGATCCTCAACCCTGTTATTGGCTTTAAATATAATGAAATCCGTAACTCCCGGGACAACCGGTTCGCAGTCCTCGGAACGCAGAAATTCCTCAAGGTTGTTGTTCCCGAGGGGGGCGTATTTTATATAAATCTCGCCCACTATCCCAACCTTCACCTTGGGTACGCGATTAAGCGGAATTGAAGCGAAATCATCCACAATCCTGTTGAAATTCTCGCGGATATGCTCCGTTTTGAAGCTGCCCTTGCCCTTGAATTCGTCGGTCAGCCGCCTTACCCATTTTTCAATCCTCCGGTCGGTTTCGCCCTCGATAATCTCATACGGTCTGCACTGGTTGGCCATCAGCACAATCAAATCGCCGTAAATCATGGCGTAGGCCATCTGCCGAATCTTTTTGAAATCCAGCGAAAAGCCGGGGTTTTTTTCAAGACCCGATAGGTTGACCGAAACCACCGGAATATAGTCGTAGCCCGCCCGGTGAAGCGCCTTTCTCAGTAGGTGAATGTAGTTAGACGCACGGCAGCCCCCGCCGGTCTGGGTAATCAGCAGTCCTATCTTATGCGGGTCGTATTTGCCGCTCTTGACAGCGTCGATAAGCTGACCTATCACCAGCAAGGCGGGGTAGCAGGTGTCGTTGTGGACGTATTTCAGCCCCTCATCCACTATTCCTCTGTGATTTGTCGTGAGCAAATCTATCTTATATCCGTGAAGCTCAAAAATTTCCTTGAGCATGGTGAAATGTACCGGAAGCATCTGGGGCATCAGCAGGGTGTATTCCCGCTTCATTTCTTCGGTGAAAAGCAAGCGCCCCTGTTCGTTATACACGAGTTCGGCCATTGGGATTCTCCTTTAGTATCAGTTCTCGCCCTCCCGGCGCGCCTCAATGGCAGCCAGCAGACTGCGTATTCTAATGCGTACCGCGGCGAGGTTGTTGATTTCATCTATTTTAAGCTGTGTATAAAGCTTTCCGCCTTCTTCGAGAATAGAGCGCACCTCGTCGGTGGTGATAGCGTCGATGCCGCAGCCGAAGGATACAAGCTGGACCAACTGCATATCGGGCTGGGTATTGACATAATCGGACGCGCAGTATAGGCGGCTGTGATATGTCCACTGGTTGAGGACATGGACCGGGCGGCGGGGCTGCTTGTATGCCAACGCGTCCTCGGTCACTACCGCAAGACCGAAGGATGCGATAAGCGAGTCGATTCCGTGGTTAATCTCGGGGTCGGCGTGATACGGACGGCCTGCCAGAACAATAATCTGATTGCCGTTTTTGCGGGCCTCCTCGATTATCCTTTCGCCTCTTTCATGGAGGATGCTGCAATATGCGTCATATGCCTTGAATGCCGCTCTTGAAGCCGACTTGACCTCGCCGGCGGGTATACCGAACATCTCGCCGAAATAGTCGGCGGCCTTCTTTGCAAAATCACGCGGACGGTGCATCCCGAAATAGGGGTTGAGATACCGCACCTTTTTCAGCCCGCTGACATTAGCTTCAATAAGTTCGGGGTAATATGCCACGACCGGGCAGTTATAGTGGTTATCCCCTTTGCCCTCGTCAAAGTTATAGGGCAGACATGGGTAGAATATGGCGTCGACGTCCATCTCGAGCAGCTTTTCTATATGCCCGTGTATAATCTTCGCGGGATAGCAGACGGTGTCGGACGGGATGGTGTGCTGTCCGTAGGAGTAGAGCGCCCGCGAGGACTCGGGCGAGAGGACCACCTCGAAACCAAGCCTTGTGAAGAAGGTGTACCAAAACGGCAGATTTTCAAGCATATTGAGGGCAAACGGAAGGCCAATCCGCCCGCGGTGGTTTTCACCGCCCGAGAGCGACCGCAGATAGTCGTATTTCCATTTCATGAGATTTGGCATTCCGGTATTCTTGCCCTTGCCAAGCGGGCGTTCGCAGCGGTTGCCCGATATGAACCGGCGACCTCCGCTGAATGTATTTATGGTTAGATGGCAGTTGTTTCCGCAAAGCCCGCACTGTGAGGATTTTGCGGTGTGGCTGAATTTCTCCAACTCCTCAAGGCCGAGGATCCCGCTCTTTTCAAGATGAAGCGAACGGGCGTACAGGGCGGCCCCGTACGCCCCCATAATACCGGCAATTGTCGGGCGGGTGACCTCAGTACCCAACTCAAGCTCAAAGCTGCGCAGAACCGCGTCGTTCAGGAAGGTGCCGCCCTGCACCACGATATGCCGACCCAGCTCTGACGGGCTGGAGGCGCGTATGACCTTATAGATTGCGTTTTTGACAATGCTTATAGAGAGTCCCGCCGAAATATCGTCCACTCCGGCGCCTTCCTTTTGCGCCTGCTTGACCGATGAATTCATAAATACGGTGCATCTTGAGCCGAGGTCGACCGGCTTTTCGGCGAACAGCCCCAGCTTTGCAAAATCGGCGATAGAATAGCCCAGAGCCTTTGCAAAGGTTTCGATAAACGAGCCGCATCCGGACGAGCACGCCTCGTTCAGCAGGATGCTGTCAATCGCGCGGTTGCGTATCTTGAAGCACTTCATATCCTGACCGCCGATGTCNNCCGCGCGGTAATGCGCGACCGTTTCAACCAGCCCGTTGTCAATATTAAAGGCGTTTTTTACAAGGTCCTCTCCGTATCCGGTCGCCGCGCTTCCCTTGATGGTCACCCGGTCACCGAAGCGGCGGTATATCTCCTTCAGCTGTTCGAGCACAACCGCAACCGGATTGCCGCCGTTCGAGGCATAGTATGTATAAAGCAATCCGCCGTCGGGCGTTATCAGGACCAGCTTTGTGGTAGTCGAACCGGCGTCCACACCGAGATAGGCGTCGCCGCGATAGCCGTCGGCATCGACTTCGGG
>LSQX01128721.1_pt1 | contig 31489 bp, 31 predicted proteins | sample 654561 | NCBI WGS metagenome assembly LSQX01 (sample SAMN04489861, study PRJNA283612) | anaerobic digester metagenome | isolation source: 4 biogas reactors fed with cattle manure at either 37C or 55C with and... | place: Denmark: Kongens Lyngby | collected 2014 | reverse complement strand
GCCAGATTTTTATTCCTCAATAGCTCAGTTGGTAGAGCATGCGGCTGTTAACCGCAGGGTCGTAGGTTCGAGTCCTACTTGAGGAGCCAACAAAGGGCGAAAGGTTAAAACCTTTTCGCTCTTTTTATTATGCAATACTGTACAATTTAATGATTTTTCATTACCGTCGATACTTGCTGCAATAAATCGACAAGTTTTACTATCCGAATGATTTCAATACCAGTGTTTAATAACCGGCATTGTATATGCGGGAAGAAGCCAGATCGACAGTACCAGGACACGGGATGACAGGACTGAAGCATACAGAAGGCGGTTCCCTGTTTCACTGACACACATAAATTGGAAATGTATGACAATATAAATACTTGATTGATATATGCCGAAATACAATATATAACCATGGTAAAAGATGAGGTGGCACCAGCGTGAAACCGATTTCCGGTATATCAATAAAGCTCCCTGAAAACTTCTGTATTGACCTTGCCATGCTTAAACAAGCCAAAATACACAAACCTGAGCCCGAAACCGGTCCAAGGGAAAAATCAAAACTGGTTGTCAGTGGCGGAGTTTACGGGAGCACTTATAGTAATACAACTCCTGAAGAAAACATCAGGATTCTTCGTGATACTCTTGAAAAAGCGTTTAAGAACGTTAAAAAGGGTAATTTCCCCAAAATGCAGGATTTGGCGGCGGACAATAATTTTATGTTCAAACTCGGATTGCAGCAATATAAAGCCAACAATGCCTCCGATTCAGAAAGCAGCATTGATACAAGTGTATAAATTTAGCTCCGTCCGTGGGTAAACTGGGTGGTTTTATTTTTGGGGCAGCATTGATATGTATAAGTTTAGCCAGGGGGTCACCCCAAAGCGTCCCCCCTGTCTATGAGGAATTCTCCTTCGCCCGTGCCGTAACCCAGATTGCCATCGCCGAAGAAATGCTTTGCGCAGGGAAGAACACCGCCGTCAATCAGTCCTTTGGAATAGGCGACGCCCAGCTTTGACACGAGTTCGGGGTCCGATGAATAGCTCTCATAAGTTCTTCCCCAGCGGGGCTCTGTCGCGACAGCCACACATGGGGAGAAGTTCCATAGCATCCCTGAAAGCTTCATCTCTTCGGCAACTGCCAGCCCCATCCTGTATGTCAGTTCCTCGTCGTTTGCGGCCCCTATCCCGATATTGTGGGGGAAGATCACTGACCCCAGGCATGCCTGGTTGCCATGGACCGCGTCAGTCCCGTAGATGAACGGGATACCGCTTTCCGATGAAAGCGTGGCTTCCTGGTAGCTCAGCACGGTCCTTTTCCAGCCTGACGCTGTCCTGTCCATGTAATTGGTGAGTGAAAGTATTGAACCGTATCCGTACTTTTTCATGTTGTGAGTGTTGGCATTATAAACCGCCGGCTGGAGCATCTGCGCCGCCTTCTGCTCAAGGGTCATGGAGGAGACGATATCCTCGGGTTCGGCGTCGGGATTGTACTTAAAAGTTATTTGGGGCTGTCCGGATTCACCCGTACCCGGTGATGCGGGATCGCTCATGCCCGGCGATGGGGAATCTCCCGTACCCGACGGCCGCTGTCCCTGGCCGCATCCGGCGATGGAAAACGCCAGCGCCAGGCAAATGAAGGTGGCAAATATTCTCTTTCTCACATTATATTCCTCCGTTATTATCTAAATAAATATATCACCTTCAGCGGCATTACTCAAGAAAGACAGTAGCCGGTGGTTTTAAAGCTGACAGGTTCGGAAACGGCCCTCATAGAATATGGCAGGATCCGGACTGTCAATAAATGTCGCTTGTAATCACGGGATACATTTGGTAAATTGATTATATGCGCGAAAGTCGTTTTGCGACTCTTCTAAGGAAAGGTTATGCATTGGATCGTATTTTTCGTCTTTTCCCTGTGTGTTTTTCGGTCCTGCCATGACCTATTTTTGTGAATAACGAGGTTTGAGTGATGAAAAAGTTCAAGGTTTTTTTCTTTATCCTGATTATCGCGGTGGTAGCAAGTTCATGCGGGTCGGGCGAAATACCTGTCCAGGTGGACACGCCCGAAACCCAGGCGCCCGAGACTCCCACGCCGACGCCGACACCAACGCCCACACCAACAACAACACCGACACCAACGCCCACACCGACGCCAACCCCTACACCAGAACCCACACCAACACCTACTCCTACCCCTGAACCCAGCCAGCCGGCTTCGCCTTCCCAGGGAAGCCCAGGCTCGGGCAGGCGGGAGAATGTGGATATCCTTGAAGGGCAGGCGGACAAGGCCCGGGTGGAGGTCAAAGCCGTATACCTGACAGGTGGTGTCACCGGGAGAAGGATTGACCATTTTATAGACCTTGTCAACCGGACCGAGCTCAATGCGCTGGTTATAGATATCAAGGAAGGCGGAGTGGTCAACTACAGGACCAATGCGCCCATGGCCAGACAGCTGGGCCTTTTTGTCAGCAGCTATGATCCTGCCGAGGTCCTGAGAAAATGCCATGAGAACGGTATCTATGTTATCGGAAGAATAGTTTGTTTCAGGGATAACAACCTGGCCAAGGCAAAACCTGAATGGGGCGTAAAGACACCAAAAGGCACCCTCTGGCTTGAGAATGGTGATCCGAATGGTGCATGGACCGACCCCTCGATACCGGAGGTGCAGCAGTATAACATAGAGATCGCGGTGGAGGCCGCGAAGCTTGGGTTTGACGAGATACAGTTCGATTATGTGAGGTTCCCCACGGGGAGGGCATCTGATTTTGCCTATGATCCTAATATGCCGCCGAGGTCGGAGGTCATCGCCGATTTCCTCTATAAGGCGTCAAAGGAGATTAAGGCGGCAGCCCAGATCCCTGTTTCGGCGGATGTCTTCGGTATCGTGGGCGAAAAGGGCCCGGACGGAAGGTATATAGGGCAGGAACTGGAGCTGATCGGGCTGAATGTTGATTATATCAGCCCCATGATCTACCCCTCCCACTATGCCAACAGCTCAAAAGGCACCATGGGCAACGGCGTTGGCCAGACCATCAACGGCGTCCTCTTCACCCATCCCGACCTTAAGCCTTATGAAGTGGTGTATAACGCCCTGGCAAGGATTAAGTCCAGGATCTCCGAGATGCAGCCATACCGTGCCGATGTGAGGCCCTACATACAGGGATTTACCGCAAAGTACCTGCCCAATGGATATTGGCAGGAGTACGGCGCCGAACAGTTCAGGCAGCAGATCCAGGCGGTTTACGATGCCGGATACAGGGAGTGGATCTTCTGGAACAGCTCCGGTACATATGTTGAGGCGGCCTTTGAGCCGGAATCCTGAGAAAGCCCTTGAAAATGAAAAATGAGGATGGATTGATGGATAAGGTAATTGTTGAGTTGTGCGACAACTATCGTATATACCGGGTTACTGAGGCGCTGGAAAGGCTGTTTGAAGGAATGGGAGGCATCGATTCCATAGTCAGGCCCGGTATGCGCGTGGTGATAAAACCGAACCTGCTTACGGCAAAAAAACCCGACGACGCGGCTACCACACACCCGTCGGTGATCCAGGCCATCGCCGCACTGGTTCAGAAGGCGGGCGGGCTGGTCTGCATCGCGGACAGTCCCGGCGGTCCATATAATACATCTTCCCTGAGGCGTGTCTATTCTATGACGGGCATGGAAGAAGCGGCTGACCAAACCGGCGCGCAGCTGAACTTTGATCTGAGGGTTGAAAAGATCGACAACCCCGATGCCCTGATAGTCAAAAGCCTGAAGATTTTAAAGCCCCTTCGTGACGCTGATCTTATCATCAACGTTGCGAAGCTGAAAACCCATCGCTTCATGGCGTACACAGGGGCGGTCAAGAACATGTTTGGTTCCATTGCCGGCCTGGAAAAGGCCGACTACCACCTGAGGCTGGACCAGCACGACAAGTTCGCCGATTGCCTTATCGATATCTACCTGGCAGCAAAGCCCCAGATCAATATCATTGACGGCATCATAGGAATGGAGGGCGAGGGTCCGGGCTCGGGAGTCCCCAAGTACCTTGGAGCGCTTATCGGTTCGAAAAACGGCTTTGCTGCGGACCTGGCAGCATTGGACCTGATTAACGTGGACTACAGGCAGGTTCCCGTGATGAAACGGGCTGAGGAAAGAAAACTCTTTACGGCCAGTCAGGTGGTGTTTGAGGGCGCGGATATCTCATCCATCCGCTGTGAAGATTTTGATGTGCCAGCTCTCGCGTACCCGGGAAAAAGGAGACTGGGAAGAAGGATACTGTTCCTCATTGAAAGGATATTCAGGCCAAAGCCTGAGATCGTCCAAGAAAGTTGTATTGCCTGCGGGAAGTGCATCGAGGTCTGCCCTCCCAAAACCATCCACAAGGACGAAGACAACAGGGTGATTATCGATTACGGCAAGTGCATCAGATGCTTCTGCTGCCATGAGTTTTGTCCTGAAAAGGCTGTGCGGATAAGGAAAAACGCTGCCAGAAGGATTCTTGAATATAGAAGGACCTGTAGCGGGGACAACTAGGGCTTCCATTTTTGAGAAGGTTTTGGTAGAATCAATAATGAGTTTTTTTGTAAATGGTTTTACGTATATGCTGCTTTTTAAAGCCGCTGCAGTAATCAAACAATCATAGGAGCGCGCTGATGAATGTTGAGTACATAAATCCATTTATTGAAGCAAGCCAGTCGGTTTGGTTGATGATGACCGGTAACAAGCCGGCTTTGGGTAAAGTATATTTAAAGAAAGTACCGTTTCAGAGCGATGATATCGCGGTTATAGTCGGCCTGACAGGGAAGATCAGAGGCCAGGTGGTCATATCCATGAACACAAACACCGCGCTCAAAGTGGCGTCTTCCATGATGGGTGGTGTTCTGCTGGCCGAGCTGGACGATATGTCAAAAAGCGCCATTTCCGAACTGGGAAATATGATTATGGGAAACACTGCGACCATACTGGCCGGCAGGGGTATAGGCGTCGAGATCACGCCGCCATCCCTCCTTGTTGGTGAAAAGATGGTTTTTACCCCGGCCCATATGAAAACCATTTGTGTCCCCTTGTTGATTGAGGGTGATGAACCCATAGAGATCAACGTATCGTTGGAAGAATGACACGCGAAAGATGGCCAGGCCATCTTTTTCTGCAAACAGCAGCGGGATCGAGGTAATGAAATGTGCCTTTAAATATTGTTCTTCATGAACCTGAAATTCCGCAGAATACGGGAAACATAGCCCGTTCCTGTGCGGCAGCCGGAGCCGCGCTCCACCTGATAGGCCCTTTGGGCTTTTCCATTGAGGACAAGTACCTGAAACGCGCGGGACTTGATTACTGGGACAAGCTGGATCTCTACTACTATAACAGTCTGGACGAATTCTTCAGCAAACATCAGGGCAAACCCGTCTTTTTCTCATCCACAAAGGCATTCAAAACCTATGATGAGGTACAATATACCAGGGATTGTTTCATCATGTTCGGGAAGGAAACCAGGGGCCTTCCTGAAACACTGCTGAAGGAGCATTACGATAAGTGCGTCAGGATACCCATGAGGGAGAATAAACGCTCTCTCAACCTGTCCAACGCGGTTGCTGTTATCCTGTATGAAGCCCTGAGGCAGATGAGTTTTCCTGGCCTTTCAAAGCACGGGCGGCTGAGCCGGGAGTAAAAACCGGACGATAAGCGCTCAGTATAATCTTGATGAAATTATGTGAGGGAGGCTGGAGATGTTCAGGATTGGTGTTGTTACCTGCGGCGGAGATTGCCCCGGGTTGAATTCGGTAATACGCGCGGTGGTAAAAACCGCCACTATCAACTATGGCTACGAGGTGATCGGGTTTAAGGACGGCTACCTGGGCCTGGTCTACAACCGTTTCATGAAGCTGAAGCTTGGTGATGCGTCCGGATTGCTGGACAGGGGCGGAACCATTTTAGGCACCACCAACAACTTTGATCCCTTTAAGGTCCTGGTGGACCATGACGGGGAGAACCAGTACAGGGATTTAAGTGACAGGGTGGCTGACACCTTAAGGATGCATGACATCCGGTGCCTCATAGTTATCGGCGGCACCAGCACAATCAGTATCGCCAACAGGCTTATAGAGAAGGGGATCAATATCATAGCCATACCCAAAACCATCGACAACGACGTGCCTGCCACCGATGCGACGGTAGGCTTCATGACCAGTGTGAACACCGCAACCCAGGCACTGGACAAGCTGCATTCAACCGCCGAGTCCCATCACCGTGTCATGATCCTGGAAGTGACGGGATCATCGGCCGGATGGGTGTCCCTGCAATCGGGAATAGCCGGCGGAGCCGATATCATCCTTATACCCGAGATTCCCTATGATATTAACCTTGTGGCAAAGCGTATTCTTGAGCGGAAGAATGAGGGGAAGAGCTTCAGTATCGTTGTGGTGTCAGAAGGCAGCAGGCCTTTGGGATATGACAGGGCGCAGGACCCCGTCATCGGTGATGATGACGATGCGCAAAACATAAATGGCATTGGCAGCCAGCTGGCCTCCGAGCTTGAGAGGCTGACCCGGTTGGAGGTCAGGGTCACAGTCTTGGGCTATCTCCTGCGTGGAGGAGAGCCTTCCCCATATGACCGTATCCTGTCCACCCGGCTGGGAGCCTCAGCGGTGAACATGATCGCGGCGGACCAGTACAACATGATGGCAGCCATTAAGAATGACCAGCTTTGCCCAGTGAAAATTTCCGAGATAGCTGGAAAGATCAAGACTGTTCCTCTTGATGGGGAACTGGTTAAAATAGCGCGGAGCATAGGCGTCAGTTTAGGCGACTGACCCTTCCTTCATAAGCGGACATTATAAAAGGCAGATGAATTATTGAACATGAGTGATTTCAGAGAAATAACCATTGAGGACCAGGACCTTATAACTCCAATACTAAGGCGTATGCGCCCCATATCGTCGGAATTCACCTTCCCGTACCTGTATGCCTGGAGGCATGACTATAACCTGAGGTTCGGCATATTCGGGAACCATCTCTGTCTGGTGGCCAAACCCAGGCCATACGTCCCCTTTGCCTTCTGTCCCATCCCCGTGGACGGGCGGCATGACAGCGACGGCTTTAAGAAAGCCATCGATGCCATTGAAGCCCATTTCAGGGAGCAGCGATATGACCTTGTCTTCGCCCGGGTAGAAGAGGGCAGGCTGCCGCTGCTGACCGGCTATTACCAGGACAGGGCAGAGGTTTCATATCTTCCGGAGGCTTCTGATTATGTTTGCAATTCCGGTGACCTGATCAATCTCGCGGGCAGGAAATACAGCAGGAAAAGGAATCATATAAGCCAGTTCCTGCGTTATTATGAAAACCACGAATATGTGCCCGTCGGTCCGAGGAACACCGATGAATGCTTCCGGGTATTTGAAGAGTGGTGCGAAAGAACCGACTCAGATTGCGTGCATCCCGAAAACTGTGAGCGGCTTGCCTGCAAGGAGATGCTGGACAACTGGGAGAGATTCAACCTTAAAGGCGGCCTGGTCAGGGTAAACGGGAAGGCCGAGGCCTTTACCATCGGCGAAAGGCTCAATGATGAGATGGCCGTTGTTAGAGTTGAGAAGGGGAATTTCGGCATCCATGGCATCTACGCATTCATAAACCGGGAATTCTGTACCAGGGAATGGACCGATACTAAATTTATCAACAGGGAAGAGGATATGGACATAGAAGGCCTCCGCAAATCCAAAAAGTCATACTATCCGACATTTATGGTGAAGAAATATCTCGTGCGCTGCCATGCCTGACCGCGGCAGTGACGGTAAAGAATCAACAACTCGGGCGGGGAAGCAGCAGGAATACTTAGGCGTATTCAACATTGACAAAACATGAGGTGTTTTTATAGTATAGTCTTGTGTCAGTAAGCTTTTGGGTTGGCCTTTCCAGCCCCTTTTATCATTTAATCGCCCTGGACCCGTGATTTAGTCCAGTTCAAGTTCAGGCTGCGACAAGGCCTCGTCATGGCACGACATATATATCGCATCAAATCTCAAAGGAAAGGATATTGATATGCCAAAAAGACCAAAAGTAGCCATTGTTATGGGCAGCGATTCTGATTTTCCGGTTGTTGAGGGATGCCTGGGGATCCTGAAGGATTTTGGTGTTGAAACCACAGTTACTGTCTGTTCAGCCCACCGTACGCCCGACCGGGCCGCGGAGCTTGCCAGGACCGCGGAAAGTGAAGGCTATGACCTGATCATTGCCGCCGCGGGTAAGGCGGCGCACCTTCCCGGCGTACTGGCGGCTTATACCGTCCTTCCCGTCATAGGCCTTCCCATCAGATCCTCCACGCTGGACGGGTTGGATTCACTGCTGTCCATCGTCCAGATGCCATCAGGCGTGCCGGTAGCTACTGTGGCCATAAACGGAGGCCAGAACGCAGCGCTCCTGGCCGTTCAGATCATGGGAGGCGCATACCCGGAGCTGCGTGAGAAGCTGCGTGAGTATAAGGTGAAAATGGCTGAATTGGTTGAAAGAAACGACCAGCAGCTTCAGGCCCGATTGAGAGGTGCGGGGCAATGATCGTGAACAGGGCTTCAGCGCTTAAACCTGGTATGTGCGGGGATTGCAAGCCCCGTGAAGCATGCGGCGTTTTCGGCGTGGTCAACAACAATGGTTTTGATATAGCCCGCATGGTATATTTTGGCCTCTATGCCCTGCAGCACCGGGGCCAGGAAAGCTGCGGCATCGCGGTCACCAATGAAAACGGCGTAATAATAGGGCACAAGGGTTTAGGGCTCGTATCAGAGGTCTTTAATGACAGGATACTGGACCACCTGGCGGGCACGGTAGCCATCGGGCACTGCCGCTATTCGACAGCAGGCGGAAATTCCATAGAAGACACCCAGCCTTTAATGGCCAATTACAAGGGCGGGCGCATGGCCATAGCCCATAACGGCAAACTGGTGAACGCCGAAGAAATCAAAAGATCCCTCGAAGAATCGGGAGCCATTTTCCAAACCTCAACCGATTCCGAAGTTTTCGCGAACCTGATTTCCAGGTACAGCATCAAATCCGATGATCTTGAGGATATTCTCGTTAAAACGGTACGGCAGGTAGCAGGCGCTTACGCCGCCGTTATCATGACCCGGAACAGCCTTATAGGAATGCGTGATCCCTGGGGATTGAGGCCCTTGTGTATCGGGAAGCTCGACGACTCAATCGTCCTGGCATCAGAGAGCTGTGCCCTTGACGCTGTGGGAGCGACATTTGTAAGGGATGTTGAACCGGGCGAGATCGTCTTTGTACAAGACAGGGAGATCCGGTCCATCCGTGGGGCAGCAAGCGGCAGACCCCGTCATTTCTGTATCTTTGAACATATCTATTTCGCACGTCCCGACAGCTTTATAGATGGGGCGTCGGTTTACAGGGCCCGCCTGGAGGCAGGACGCATTCTTGCCATAGAACACCCGGTCGACGCGGACCTGGTGGTAGGTGTTCCTGATTCGGGCCTTACAGCCGCCATAGGCTATTCGAGGCAGTCGGGTATCCCATATGGTGAAGCGCTGATAAAAAACCGGTATGTGGGAAGAACCTTTATCCAGCCACAGCAAAAGATGAGGGAGCAAAGCGTTGACATCAAGCTGAATGCGCTCAAAGAGGAGATAGAAGGCAAGCGCATCGTGATGATCGACGATTCCATCGTCCGGGGTACTACCACGAAAAAGCTTGTCCAGATGCTGAAAAACTCGGGCGCCAAAGAGGTGCATATGAGGATCAGTTCACCCCCGGTCAAGTTTCCCTGCTATTTCGGAATAGATATATCCGCGGAGAACCTTATAGCGGCGAAGAAAACCATTGAAGAGATAAGAAAGAATATGGGGGCTGACAGCCTGGGATTCCTGAGCGTGGAAGGACTGATGAAAACCCCTGTGGGAGCCAGGGAAACGGGCTTCTGCGCCGGGTGTTTCACCGGGAAGTATCCCATAAACCAGGAAACCAAAAACCGCTCGGTGGAGTGAGTAATAACGCGGCAAGGAGGATGGAACATGGCCACTTACAAAGAAGCCGGGGTTGATGTGACGGCGGGATATAAGGCAGTGGAGCTGATGAGATCCCATATCAGGAAGACCATGAGGCCCGAGGTGCTGGACGGGATAGGCGGGTTCGGCGGGCTGTTCAGCCTTGAGAACCTGGATATCAGAAAGCCCGTTCTGGTTTCGGGCACCGATGGTGTAGGCACTAAGCTGAAAATCGCATTCATTATGGACAGGCATGATACCATCGGGATAGACTGCGTGGCCATGTGCGCCAACGATGTGGTCTGCTGCGGGGCCCAGCCTCTATTCTTCCTGGACTATATAGCCACGGGAAAGCTGGTACCCGGGAAAGTGGAACAAATCGTGATGGGGGTCGCCGACGGCTGCGTGCAGGCCGGATGTGCCCTTATCGGCGGCGAAACAGCCGAGATGCCTGGCTTCTACCCTGAGGATGAGTACGACCTGGCGGGTTTTGTGGTGGGAGTGGTGGATCGGGACCGCATCATCGACGGCAGGACTATCCGGGAGGGAGACCTTCTTGTGGGCCTGGCTTCCTCGGGGATCCACAGCAACGGTTACTCCCTGGTCCGGAAGGTTCTGGACCCCAGCAGGGAAAAACTCGGAAAGTTCAATGAAATGCTTGGGAAAACCCTTGGCGAAGAACTCCTTACACCCACGCGCATATATGTAAAAACCATCCTCTCCCTAATCGAAAAGCACGGGATCAAGGGGGTCGCCAATATTACGGGAGGGGGGTTCATCGAGAACATACCCAGGATTATTCCCGAAGGCCTGGGTGTGGTTATCCATAAAGGAAGCTGGGAAGTGCTCCCCATATTCCGCCTGATCCGGGAGGTGGGCGACATCCCCGAAAAGGATATGTATAATACCTTTAACATGGGAATCAGCATGGTCCTGGCCGTTTCGCCCGATGAAGCCGATGACGTGGTCCGGTCCGCCGAACAGCTTGGCGAAAAGGCCTTCGTCATAGGCGAGATAATAAAGGGCGGGGAGAGAATTACGATATGCTGAGGATAGGAGTTATGGTTTCAGGGGGCGGCACGAACCTGCAGGCCATACTTGACCAGATAGAAAGCGGCCGGCTTCCCGGCTGCCAGGTGGTTACTGTCATATCCAGCAGGCCCGGAGTGTATGCCCTGGAGCGCGCCAGGAAGCACAATATACCCTCCTGTGTAATTTCCAGGAAGGATTTTGAAACGCTGGAGGAGTATGATGAAGCGGTACTGAAACATCTTAAGGAATATAAAGTAGATCTGGTGGTCCTGGCAGGCTTCTTAAGCCTTTTGGGCGAACGGGTCCTTTCCGAATACGAAAATGCCATCATAAATGTACATCCATCCCTGATCCCATCATTCTGCGGAAAAGGCTTCTACGGGATCACCCCCCATAAAAAGGCGCTGGAATATGGCGTTCGCATTACCGGGGCGACGGTCCATTTTGTTGACAGGGAATATGATTCCGGCCCCATCATACTGCAGAAGGCTGTTGAAGTGATGCAGGACGATACGCCCGAAAGCCTTCAGCGGAGGGTAATGGAGCAGGCCGAATGGATACTGCTTCCCGAGGCCATAAGGCTTTTCGCACAGGGCAGGCTGAAGGTGGAAGGAAGGCATGTAACCATCCTTGGAGAATCAACCCAAAGAAAGGAAGACGAAGAATGAAGGTACTGGTAGTCGGAGGCGGCGGAAGGGAGCACGCCATAGTATGGAAGCTGGCCCAGAGCCCTGATGTGACCGAGATCTTCTGCGCGCCCGGAAACGGCGGCATTGGTGAGATCGCCCGGCTGGTCCCGGTCAGCGCCACCGATATTGACGGGATAGTGGGTTTTTCAAAAAAGAACGGGATTGACCTGGTTGTGGTGGCTCCCGACGACCCACTGGCCATGGGTATGGTTGACGCGCTGGAAGCGGCGGGAATACCTGCTTTCGGTCCGCGGAAGGATGCCGCCATTATCGAGTCCAGCAAGGTTTCTGCCAAGAACCTTATGAAGAAACACAACATCCCGACAGCCGGTTACAGGGTGTTCGACGACAGCCAGGAAGCCAGGGAATATGTCATGAACGCGAAGCTTCCCGTTGTGGTCAAGGCCGACGGCCTGGCCCTAGGCAAGGGAGTCCTCATATGCCATACCCGTGACGAGGCAGTATCGGCGGTAAACGGCATCATGGAGGAAAGGAAGTTCGGCAGCGCCGGGCAGCGTATTGTTGTGGAAGAGTATATAACTGGTCCCGAGGTGTCGATCCTGGCCTTCACCGACGGCAAAACCATAAAGCCCATGGTCAGCGTGCAAGACCATAAGCGGGCATTGGACAACGACCAGGGCCTCAATACCGGAGGCATGGGCACATTTACACCAAGCAGGCATTATACAGAGGCCATTGCCCGGGAGTGCATGGAAACCATATTCGAACCCACCATCCGGGCTATGAACCGGGAAGGACGGAAGTTCAGGGGAGTGCTGTTTTTCGGTCTCATGCTCACCGAAAACGGCCCGAAGGTTTTGGAATACAACGCCCGTTTCGGAGATCCCGAAACCCAGGTGGTCCTGCCCCTTCTTAAGACCGACCTTTTGACAGTAATAAAGGCAGTTATCAACGAGGAACTGGACAAGGTGGACATCCAGTGGGAGCAGGATGCGGCCGTGTGCGTTGTCATGGCCTCGGGCGGGTACCCGGAAGCCTATGAGAAGGGCTTCGAAATAACCGGCCTGGACCAGTTCGGCAACCAGTCGGAAATCCTGGTCTTCCATGCGGGCACCAGGAAAGAGGGAGACAGGTACCTTACCAGCGGGGGAAGGGTCCTCGGGGTTACCGCGAGGGGCGCCGATATTGAAGAAGCAAGGCGGAAGGCCTATGACGCCGTCAGCCGGATTCATTTCAAAAACGCGCATTATCGCCGCGATATTGGAATAAAATAAGAAACCAGTTATTATGTTCATGGGATATCCATATCAATTCCCGCGGAATAATAAACTGCGGGAGGTGAATCTATGGGACCCAACAAGTCAATCGGATGCAACGTAAAGGAATGCAGATACCACGCTAAGACTGAAGAATATTGTGCCCTGGACCATATCCATGTATCCAGAAGCAAGGAAAAGGCGGATGTGGAAGAAGATACAGAATGCGCGTCCTTTGAAAGGGAATGACAGGGAGAGCGGGTTTGCCCGCTCTTTTTGTACAAAGATGTGAGCCGGGTACCCCATATATGTTCATCCGTGAAAAAGCATAAGCACGCCTGCGGCCATGACTCCCATTCCCAGCACGAACCCCACTATGGTCAGGTAGTGCTCTCCGTATTCTCTCGCGGCGGGAAGCAGTTCATCCATGGAAATATAAATCATAACCCCGGCAACAGCCGAGAATACCATGCCAAACAACGTATCGGTAATGAAACGGCCAAGGACCAGCATGGCCAGGACAGCCCCCAAAGGTTCCGAAAGGCCGGAAAGCAATGACATCCAGAAGGCCTTGCCGCGGCTTTTCGTGGCATAATAAACAGGCATGGCGATGGATATGCCCTCCGGGATGTTGTGGATGGCGATGGCCAGGGCGACAGAAAGGCCGAGCAGCGGGTCTTTTACTCCTGAAATGAAGGCGGCTATGCCCTCGGGGAAATTGTGGACGGTTACAGCAAGGGCGGTGAACAGCCCTGTTTTATAGAGCCTGCCGAAATCCGGCGCCGGTACGCGGGAACCCTCGGTCCGTGCTCCCTTGAATGAGGACGGATACCCCGGCTCCGGAATGAGTTCGTCCATCAGGGCTGTTAGGACAATACCGAAGAAAAAGGAAAGGACCGCAAGGATCCTGCCCCTTTGTTCCCCGTGAGCGTTCCTGAGGATAGCTTCAGCCTCGGGGAAAAGCTCGATGAAGGATACATAGACCATGACGCCCGCTGAGAAGCCCAGCATGGCCGACAGCACCCGGGTATCGGTTTTTTTGAACAGTAGGACTAGGAGCCCTCCTATTCCCGTCGCTATGCCTGCGCCAAGGGCATAGAGGACCGCGGGTATTGCGGCTGCAGGGTCCATGGCTTCCCCATCCGTTCCCAAAGGTTATCCAGGGTAAATCTATGACGGCGCGCAGGATTAAATGATGGCATTTTTACAGGAAAGCGCAGGGATGGGTGTATGACCCGCAGGCCTGATCCTTGAGTCTGATACTTTAAAGAGGAAATATGTGATGGTATAATTGTCAAGAGCAAAATATGATAGATAACGCTGGTGATTGATGAGGATGAGATATGAGCAGTGAAAGGCAAAAAAGGATAAGGAATTTCTGCATCATAGCCCATATCGATCATGGAAAGTCCACCCTGGCCGACAGGCTGCTGGAGATGACCGGCGCCCTGACCGAGCGGGAGATGGAAGAACAAGTCCTGGACGATATGGATATTGAACGGGAACGGGGGATAACCATAAAGGCGCGCGCCGTCAGGATGGTCCATAAAGGCGAGGATGGCGGGGAATATATCCTCAACCTGATAGACACCCCCGGCCATGTGGATTTCAACTACGAGGTGTCAAGGAGCATAGCGGCATGCGAAGGCGCCATACTGGTCGTGGACGCTTCCCAGGGGGTTGAGGCCCAAACCCTGGCGAATGTCTACCTCGCCCTGGAGCATGACCTGGAGATCATTCCGGTTATCAACAAGATCGATCTTCCCAGCGCAAGACCCGACGAGGTTATAAGGGAGATCGAGGATGTCATCGGACTGGAGGCCCAGGATGCCCCGCGTATTTCGGCCAAGAACGGGATAAATATCGACAGTGTATTGAAAAAAATAGTATCGCACATACCCGCCCCGCGGGGAGATGAGGATACCCCTCTGCGGGCTCTCATATTCGATTCCCTCTATGACACCTATAAGGGCGTTATAGCCTATGTCCGTGTGATGGAGGGCAGCGTGTCGCCCGGCCAGACCATTCATATGATGCATACGGGCAAGGATTATGTGGTGACCGAGCTGGGATATATGAGCCCGGGGAGGCATATCCCATCCGATGCCCTCCTGGCGGGTGAGGTGGGCTATATATGCGCCAGCATAAAGGATGTCCGCAACTGCCGTGTGGGTGACACCATCACCCTGGCATCCAACCCCGCCGACGAGCCCCTTCCCGGATACAAGAAGGCGGTGCCCATGGTGTTCTGCGGGATATATCCTGCCGACGGGGCAAAATACAATGATCTCAGGGATTCCCTCGAGAAGCTCCAGCTCAACGACGCGTCCCTGCTGTTTGAACCCGAAACGTCGGCGGCCCTCGGGCTCGGTTTCCGGTGCGGCTTTTTAGGCCTTCTGCATATGGAGATCATACAGGAACGCCTGGAACGGGAGTACAACCTGGACATCGTCACCACCGCGCCCAGCGTTATCTACCGGATCACCAGGGCAAACGGCGATGTGATATATCTGGACAATCCCACGAACATGCCCGACCCTACCGAGATAGCCGTTATGGAAGAGCCTGTCGTCAAGGCCACCATCATGACGCCCACCGAGTATGTCGGTAGCATCATGGAGCTTTGCCAGGACAGGAGGGGCACCTTCCTGGGGATGGATTACCTGGAGGCGACCAGGGTCATCCTCAGCTACGAGATGCCCCTGAACGAGATTGTCTATGATTTCTTTGATGCGCTTAAATCCAGGTCGAAGGGTTACGCCTCCCTGGACTATGAGCTGACGGGCTACAAGGAATCAAAGCTTGTCAAGCTGGATATCAGGCTGAACGGGGAGATAGTCGACGCCCTGTCCTTCATCGTCCATACCGATAAGGCGTACGCAAGGGGGCGCAGGATGGCCGAGAAGCTGAAGGAAACCATACCCAGGCAGATGTTCGAGGTGCCCATACAGGCCTGCATCGGCACCAAGATCATCGCCAGGGAAACCGTAAAGGCTTACCGCAAGGATGTCCTGGCCAAGTGCTACGGCGGCGATATCACACGCAAGAAGAAACTGCTTGAGAAACAGAAGGAAGGCAAAAAACGGATGCGCCAGGTGGGCAGCGTGGAGGTCCCCCAGGAGGCTTTCATGAGCGTGCTTAAGTTGGATATATGAGGCAAAGGTCATGGGGGCGGCATCATCTGATATCGGTCTTTATATCCATATTCCCTTCTGCGCAAGAAAGTGCAGGTACTGCGATTTTGTCTCCTGGTCCGGCATGGAGGATTCCTGGGAGCCATATATAAACGCTGTTATAAAGGAACTGGAACAGAAGTCGGAAATGGTCCGCCAGCGCCGCGTCGTGTCCATCTTCCTCGGCGGGGGCACCCCTTCGCTCCTTCCCGGCGGCGCGATCCAGCGGATAATGGAAGCGGCGGGAAAGCACTATAGTCTTATGCCCGACGCCGAGGTAACCATTGAGGCCAATCCGGGCACGCTGGATAATGACAGGTTCAGGGCATACCGGGAGGCCGGGATCAACAGGCTCAGCATAGGCCTTCAGGCCTGGCAGAACCATCTTCTTGAATTTCTAGGAAGGATACATACGGCAAGTGAATTCGATGAAGCGGTTTTTATGGCCCAGGACCATGGTTTTTCCAATATAAATGCCGATATAATATTCGGGATCCCATATCAGACCATGGACGACTGGCTCGAAACCATATCCAGGGTTTTGTCCTGCCGGATACCCCATGTTTCATGCTACAGCCTCACAGTGGAAGAAGGCACCCGGTTTGGCAGGCTGAAACAGGAAGGCATCTGGCCGGAGCCCGAAGAAGATCTTGAACGCGAGATGTACCGGGCAGCCATAGAGGCGTTTGGGGAAGCCGGCTTTGAGCAGTATGAAATCTCCAACATGGCGAAACCTCAATACCGCTGCCGACATAATATGAATTACTGGCTGAGAGGAGAATACCTGGGATTCGGCGTCGCCGCCCATTCCTTTTTCAACCAGGCGCGATTCGCCAATACTTCGGACCTCCGGCTGTACATGGAGAGCGTGGAGCGCGGGAATGCCGCGTTAAGCGAATACTATCATATTTCAAATGAAGAAGCTCTGTCAGAAAGCATGATACTCGGGCTGAGGCTGACGGAAGGCGTTGATCTGGACCAATTGTCTTCTGTCTACCGTACCGATGTCAGGAAGAAGTACGGCAAAAAGCTGGCGGATCTTGCCGACAGGGAGCTTGTTGAGCTCAACGGATCTGTGGTAAGATTGACAAAAAGAGGCATGGATTTCGCCAACCAGGTATTTGTTGAGTTTATCTGAGCTTTTTCCGACAGAGAGAATGGTGGGGAGGATAATATGATGGAGATGAATGAGATCAGGGGAGTTGATTTAGCGGTTCCCGGACTCGCGGAAATCAGCAGGAGCTATATAGATGATTTCATCGCGGAGATGAAGGAGATCCTGGAAAAGATCGAGGTAGAACTGGTGGATCTCGAGATGGAGCCGGATAACGCCGATCATCTGAACTCCGTCTATTGCAGCTTCGACGCGGTCAAGGGCCTGGCCGGCCTGTTGCACGATCCTGTCAGCGGCAGGATAGCCGAAGCTTCAAAGGAGCTTCTTGAAACCCTCCGGAAATACGGGACTCCGGCCGGAAGAAGCGCCATCAATCTCCTGCTGTTTTCGGTAAGGTTCATAAGAAAGATATGCGAAAACGGGGACGACGTCAAAGACACCCTGTTCATGGGCGAAGTGGAGCAGCATATCAGCAACATCCGCAAGCTAGTGGAAGATATAATCCTTGAAATACGCCAGCCGGAGGGACGACGGGCGCGCATCGGCGAAATCCTCGTGGCCGAAGGGACAATAAAGCACTCGGATGTGGAGGATATACTCAAGAAACAAAGCAGCGTCTTCAGCAGGATGAAATTCGGCGAGATCGTGCTGAAGGAAAAGAAGGTCGACGTTTCGGATATTATCAAGGCCATACGCATGCAGAAGATCAGGAACGCAGGCACCTCGGACCAGTACGTTAAGATCCCCCTGGAAAGGCTTGACCAGATTATCGGCATCATAGGCAATATCTGCAGCATCTTTGATTCCATAAGGGACGAGGCCGTGCTGAGGTTTGGCAGCAATGACGCCCTTACCATGGACGCATCGAAAGCGTTCAACATGGTCCAGGATGTGAGGAGCATCCTGAAGGAACTCCGGATGGTTACGCTCCAGCAGACGTTCCAGAAGCTGACCCGCCTGGCCTGCACCATCATAGAGGAGCATCACCTGGAAGTAAGGTTTTCAACCATGGGCGAGAACATCGAGGTTGACAAGGAGATTGCCGACAAGATCGTATCCCCTTTGGGAGAATTGATAAAGCTGCTCCTGGAAAAGGCCTATACCGAGCAGGATGAGGCAAGGAGGATAGGCAGCATCGAGGCGGTTGCCTATGAGGAAGGCAACACGGTACATATAGGCATCACAGGAGACCAGGTGGTGGACATCGAAGAGTTCAAATCCGACTCGCGCTTCATGGGAGTGGCCTCCGAGCTGTCAATGCTGCAGTGCCGCCTTGCAATGGATGACATGGATGGCGAAGGCACGCGCATTTCGATCATTATTCAAAGATAGGAATAGATTTGGATTACATTGTTCCAGCCAGCTCACTCCCGGCTGACTGGCTCTTGACAAACCGGTGGGTGAGTGTTATTTTTGAATTGTGTTAGCACTCATCAGTGGAGAGTGCTAACAACGAGATGGGTAATTACATATCCGGGATATTGGAAGATTATCGGATCTAGCTCCAGGCTCCCAGGAGCGCCATCAGGGGGTGAAGAAGTGACCTGGGAAAACGAGCTTAACGACAGAAAAAAAACCATATTGAAATCCATAATTGATGTTTACATTCAGTCAGCCCAGCCTGTCGGTTCCAGAACCATTGCCCGGAAGCATGACCTTGGCCTGGGATCGGCTACCATCAGGAATGAAATGGCCGACCTGGAGGAACTGGGATATATTACCCAACCCCATACATCGGCCGGGCGGGTTCCATCGGACAAGGGGTACCGTTTTTATGTGGACCACCTGATGCAGGCTTACCAGCTGGCCTACGATGAGGCCATAAGGCTCAGGCAGGCGATGGAGAACAGCGCGGAGGAGCTGAACCAGCTCTTTAAGAGGGTGTGCAGCATCGTTTCCTCCTTTACGGGCTATCCTACCATCGTTATCTCGCCCCAGCTTTCAGAATCCCTGATAAAATCGGTACAGGTGGTAGCCATTGATGAAACACACCTGCTGGTGGTGCTTGTCGTCGAGGGCGGGATCGTCAGTAACAGGATTGTAAGGCACAACGAAAACGTGGAAGAGGAGAACATCATAAGGTTTTCCAACGCGCTCAACACGAAGATCTCCGGAAAGAGAATCAGTACTGTTTCGATGCCCGATACCCTTGACCTTATACTGGCGTCCGATCTGCCCGGAACATTGATATCGCAGATCCTGGACGCGGTAAAGGAATGCATCCGCAGGGTCGAGAGCACCGACGTGTACCTTGATGGAGCGGCCAACCTGCTCAACTACCCTGAATTCAGCGACCTCATCAAGGCAAGGGAAGTTCTCGAGATCCTAAGCGAGGAAGACGTGATCTACAACCTGGCCAGGAGTGCCATGCAGAAGCCGAGCCTTGAAGTAAGGATCGGAAGCGAGAATGAAATCGGTCCCATGAAGGAACTCAGCGTGGTGACCACCGTTTATGGCCATGAAGGCAGGAGCACCGGAGCCATAGGCATCATCGGGCCTACCAGGATGACTTATAGCAGGGTGGTTTCCTCCATACTATATATTAAGGACCTGATCAACAGGGAGATCATGAGATTATTCAGCGAGCATGGATAATCCGGCAGGCAATTTACAGTTGAAAGGAAGTTTCAAATGAACAACAAGGATTTACCCGATCTGAACCAGCCTGGAGGAAAGACGGCTGAGTACAGTGGGATGGAGTCGCCCCTTGCGCGGGAGGAAGCCGCGCAATCCGGCGGATCACAGGATACAAAGGCTGCCGAAGAAAACGCGGAAGGTGATTCTGCCGGCGGCAGCATGGAACATGAGATAAGCGCGCTGAAGCAGGCGCTGGAAAACAAGGAGAACGAAATGAATGAGCTGCTGGACAGGGCGCAGCGCCTTGCGGCAGAATACGATAATTATCGCAAGCGTACCAACCGGGAGAAGGAAAGGCTCTACAGCGATTCGGTATGCGACGTGGTTTCCAGGTTCCTCCCGGTTGTTGACAATCTTGAACGTGCCATTGCCGCAGAGGCTGAAACCGATGAGGGAAAGAGCCTCATGGAAGGCATTGGCATGATCCTCAGGCAGATGTCGGACATCCTTGAAAAGTTGGGGGTAAAGCCCATCGAAGCTGTCGGGAAGACCTTTAACCCGGAGCTTCACAATGCCGTCATGCATGTAGAGGATGAAAGCTACGGTGCTGGCGAGATCACAGAGGAATTCCAGAAGGGATATATCTACAAGGATGAAATCGTTATTCGCCATTCCATGGTGAAAGTTGCGAACTAGACTTTCTTTGGCCTTAATTTATATAAACAGGAGTGATTGAACTATGGGAAAAGTAATCGGGATAGACCTCGGTACAACAAATTCATGTGTTGCCGTTATGGAAGGCGGAGAGCCTGTTGTCATCCCAAACGCTGAAGGAAGCCGCACCACACCGTCCATCGTGGCCTTCTCCAAGACGGGCGAGCGGCTTGTGGGACAGGTCGCGAAGCGGCAGGCCATAACCAACCCCGAAAGAACGGTTATCTCCATAAAGAGAGATATGGGTACCGATAAAAAGGTCAAGATTGACGACAAATACTATACCCCACCGGAAATCTCGGCAATGATCCTGCAGAAGCTGAAGGCCGATGCGGAAGAATACCTGGGCGAGAAAATAACCCAGGCGGTTATCACCGTGCCGGCGTATTTCTCCGATTCCCAGCGCCAGGCTACAAAGGATGCCGGAAGGATTGCCGGGCTTGAGGTTTTAAGGATTATCAACGAGCCTACGGCCGCAGCGCTGGCCTATGGCCTTGATAAGGAAACAGACCAGAAAATACTTGTGTTTGACCTGGGAGGCGGAACCTTCGACGTGTCCATCCTGGAGATCGGCGACGGCGTATTTGAGGTCCTTGCCACCAGCGGCAACAACCGCCTCGGCGGAGATGATTTCGACCAGCGCGTCATGGACTGGATGGCCGACAGCTTCAGGCAGGAATACGGTATAGACCTCAGGAATGACAAGATGGCAATGCAGAGGCTGAAGGAGGCCGCCGAGAAGGCGAAGATAGAGCTTTCAACAGTAGCCCAGACCAGCATCAACCTGCCTTTTATCACGGCAGACGCATCAGGTCCGAAACACCTGGACATGACCCTGACCCGGGCCAAGTTTGACGAAATGACCGCCGACCTGGTGGAGAAGACCATGGGACCCACCAGGCAGGCTCTGGCGGATGCAGGCCTTTCCCCCAACGATATACACAGGGTTCTGATGGTAGGCGGATCAACCCGCATCCCGGCTGTCCAGGAGGCCATCAAGAAGTTCCTGGGCAAGGAGCCCTTCAAGGGAATCAACCCGGACGAATGTGTGGCCATAGGCGCTGCCATTCAGGCGGGCGTCCTGTCCGGAGAGGTGAAGGACCTTCTGCTCCTGGATGTAACTCCCCTGTCCCTGGGTATTGAAACCCTGGGCGGCGTGTTCACCAGGCTGATTGATCGCAACACCACCATACCCACGAAGAAGAGCCAGATATTCTCGACAGCGGCCGACGGGCAGACCAGCGTGGATATCAAGGTCTACCAGGGGGAGCGTGAAATAGCGTCGCATAACAAGCTGCTCGGGAACTTCCAGCTTACCGGCATCCCGCCGGCTCCGCGCGGCGTGCCACAGATCGAGGTTACATTTGATATTGACGCTAATGGTATCGTTCACGTTTCGGCCAAGGATCTCGGGACCGGAAACGAGCAGCAGATAACCATAACAGCAAGCTCCAACCTGAGCGAGGCGGAAATCGAAAAGGCTGTCAAGGAGGCCGAAAAGTTTGCCGCCGAGGACAAGAGACGCAAGGAAGAGGTTGAAACCCGCAATGAGGCCGACTCCATGGTATACCAGACCGAAAGGACCCTGAAGGACCTGGGCGACAAGCTGAGCGCCGACGACAAAGCCAGGATCCAGGCTGAGGTCGACAAGGTCAAGGAAGCCCTGAAGGGTTCGGACATCCAGGCTATAAAGAACGCGAAGGAGTCCCTGACGCAGGCCTTCTATTCGATTTCCCAGAAGATATACCAGCAGGCCGGGCCTCAGGCAGGCGGCCCCGGCGGAGCCCAGGACGGTTTCAACCCTAACGGCGCGGGGCCCGATGACAATGTATACAACGCGGATTACAAGGTAGTGGACGAGGACGACAAGAAGTAACGTCAGGTTCACATAACGGGAGGCACGGAACGGTATATGCCCGCAACCAACGCTGCAGGCATCTACCGTTTCTCTTTGCCGGCACAAATCCTGGTTATCAATACAAAAAGACAGGGTAATATGCGGCAAGGGATCAAATGATGCCTCAATATTCCATAACACTATGGATGTAACGGTGAGTATGTGGTATATTAACAAAGGCCGGAAATTGGGATAATGACCTGGAGGTTTTCCCATACCGGCCATCCATGGCAGACGAGCATGGAGAACAAACGGGAGGGGTTGGCCTTTGGCCGAGAAAAGGGACTATTACGAGGTCCTCGGCGTGGACAGGAACGCTGCCGAGGCCGATATCAAAAAAGCATACAGACGGCTTGCAAAGCAATACCATCCTGATGTAAACAAGGGCGATGCCGATGCCGAGGCCAAGTTCAAGGAGATAAGCGAGGCATACAGCGTTCTGAGTGACAGCGAGAAGCGCGCCCAGTATGACCGCTACGGGCACTCTGCATTTGACGGTACATCCGGTTTCAGCGGGTTTGATTTTGGCTTCGGCGGCCTTGACGACCTGTTTGAGAGCTTTATGGGGTTCGGGAGAAGCAGGGCTTCAAGGCGCACCGGTCCCCAGCGGGGAAACGATCTGCAGTATTCCATGGAGATCGAGTTTATGGAGGCTGCCTTTGGCGCCACAAAGGAGCTCAACCTGACAAGGGTACAGAACTGCAATGTCTGCGGAGGCTCAGGGTCAAAACCGGGGACGCAGCCTGAAAGCTGCAAACGCTGCAACGGCACCGGCCAGATCAGGTATTCCCAGTCAACACCCTTTGGCCAGTTTGTCAATGTCCGCACCTGCGACCTGTGCGGCGGCGAGGGCAAGGTGATCACCCACCCCTGCGAGAGATGTAATGGAAAAGGCCGCGTAACAAAGAGCTCCAAGATCAGCATAGAAATACCTGCCGGTATAGATGACGGCCAGACCATATCCCTGAGGGGAGAGGGTGAGCCCGGCCTGAGAGGGGGCCCGCCCGGCGACCTTTTTGTTACCATACATATAAAGCCGCACCCTATTTTCAAGCGAGAAGGGTATGATGTAGTCTGCGACATTCCCATCTCCTTTGCCCAGGCAGCCCTTGGCGCCGAAATAGAGATCCCCACCATTGACGGAAAGATGAACTACACGATCCCCGAAGGCACACAGACCGGAACTGTATTCAAGATACGGGGCAAGGGTATCAAGCATCTGAGGAGCAGCATAAGGGGCGACCAGTATATCCGTGTCAACGTGGAGGTGCCGGTAAAACTGTCCCAGAAACAGAAGGAACTGCTGCGGCAGTTTGCCGAAATCGGCGGAGATGAAGGACTGGAACAGAAAAAAGGCTTCTTCAACAAGATGAGGGATATTTTCAGGGAATGATCCCGAGAGGGAGCGGCTTACCGGGAGAACGTATGAAGTGGATTGAAGTATCAGTTACAACCAATGAACCGGCTTCCGAGATCCTGTCGGAATTCCTGATGGAACTGGGGGCAAGCGGCACCGAGATCGTGGATGCCAATGCCTTCAGGCAGGCATCGGAGCAGAACAGTTATCTTGATTACGCCGATGACGGGCTTGCGGAGAGCTATGGGCCCGACGTGGAGGTAAAGGCATACTACCCGGAAGGCGCCGATATCGGAAAACTGCTGGGCAGGATCAGCCAAAGGATGGATGAACTGTCCGGGCTGATGGATACCGGATCGGGTACCGTCCGCTGGCAGGTAAGGGACGATGCCGAATGGAAGGACAACTGGAAGGCATATTTCAAGCCATTCCGGCTGACTGACAGGATAGTGGTCAAACCCAGCTGGGAAAACTATGTGCCCGGCAACGGCCAGATAGTTATTGAGCTTGATCCCGGTATGGCATTCGGGACCGGTACCCATGAAACCACCCGGATGTGCGCCCTGCTTGGCGAAAAGTACCTGAAGCCTGGAGACAGGGTCCTGGACCTGGGGTGCGGCACGGCCATCCTGGCCCTCGTCGCAGCAAAGCTGGGAGCTGGAAGCGTCCTTGCGGTGGATATCGATGAGGCTGCCGTGAAGACTGCAAGGCAAAATGTCGAAAATAATGGCGAAGCCAGCCGGATTGAAGTGCGCAGAGGCGTTTTAAGCGATATCGGGAAGGAGCCCTTCGACCTCATCCTGATAAATATCATAGCCGATGTGATAATACCCCTGGCCGGCATCATCAGGGGATATACCGGTGAGAATACACGCATCATCCTTTCAGGCATCATAGGAAGCAGGCGGGATGAGGTGGTATCCATATGGCAGGACGCAGGGCTCAGGCTTGTGGAAGAAGTAAAAACGGGAGAATGGGTGGCGCTGGTATTTCATGCATAGGTTCATGGTGGGTCCCGAAAATATCAGGGACTGTGTCATCCTTATAACAGGAAGCGATTTAAAACACCTGAGCCAGGTGCTCAGGCTCGGGAAGGGCGACCTTATCGGTGTATTTGACGGAAGCGGCATCGAGTATACCGCCCGGCTGGCAGAGGTGGGCAGGGACCAGGCCGTCGCCGTGATAGTGGAGTCGCGCCAGGCCGAAACAGAACCCCGTATCCGTCTGACCCTGTACCAGGGGCTGCCAAAAATGGAGAAGATGGAGCTGATTATCCAGAAGGCCGTAGAATTGGGCGTATACAGGATCGTTCCGGTTATAACCCAAAGGACAGTGGTCCAGCCCGATACCCGGTCTGCGGAGAAAAGGACGGCAAGATGGAACAGGATCGCGGTTGAAGCTGCCAAGCAGTGCGGGCGGGCACGCGTTCCGGATGTTTCAGGCCCCGTATACCTGAAGGAAATCCTGGTCAGCCTCGGGGCTCCGGACCTTGCCATAGCCCTCTATGAGAATGAAAAAAAAGGTTTGAAAGAAATATTGAAATGTTATAATATTAATGATGTTGGAAATATGGCACTTTTTGTAGGTCCGGAGGGTGGTTTCGCCCGAGAAGAGGTCGATGAAATGCATCATTCGGGCATCTTGACAGCAGGCTTGGGACGTCGTGTTTTAAGAGCGGAAACCGCTGCAATATCAGGTATTTCCATTATTATGTACGAGATGGGTGAAATGCAACAATGAGCAAGACAACATTTGTGATAACAGATGATGCGGTATTCATGCGCACACTGCTGAGAAAGATCATTGAACAGGATGAGAATTTTGAGGTCCTGGGGGAAGCCTCAAACGGACGGGAAGCGATTGAAGCTGCTGAGAAATACCAGCCCGACATCCTCACCCTTGACATTACAATGCCCGAGATGGATGGAATACAGGCGGTTCGCGAAATTCTCAAAGTGAGTCCGAAAACCAATATAATAATGGTATCCGCGATGGGACAGCAATCCATGGTCATAGAAGCCATAAAACAGGGGGCAAAGGATTTTGTGGTAAAGCCCTTCGACAGGACAAGGGTTTTCCAGTCAATCAATAACGTCCTTGCCATGAACGACCAGGGAAACAAGGAATAATGCTTTCCAGCCCGGGGGACCATGAAGGAGAAAAAGATGATAAGGAGCATGACAGGCTTCGGATACCATGAATACTCGGAGAATGGTATCACCTTTACAATAGAGATAAAAACGGTTAACCACCGATATTTCGATATTTTCCTGAGGATTCCGAAGCAGATCTCGTCCTTTGAAGACCGGGTAAGATCCATTATATCCGGGAGAATTCAGCGGGGAAAAGTAGATGTTTACATAACCTGCGAAAACAAGTCCGAAGAAGCGGTCAGGGTTGTCCTGGACGAAGGTCTGGCGAAAGCGTACCGCAATGCGCTGAAGGCCTTGGCAGGGCAGCTCGGGCTCGAGGATGACGTTTCGGTTTCCGCATTGGCCCGTTTCCCGGATATCCTGAAAGTCGAGAATAAGCAGGATGACGACAGGATGGGCGGCATACTGGAAAAGGCTGTCGAAGGTGCTGTCTCATCACTTATCGAGATGCGTGAAAAAGAGGGGCAGAAGCTGAAGGAAAGCATGGTTCAAATCCTGAAAACCGTGAGATCCTACCTGGATAAGATCCGGGAAAGAGCCCCGCTGGTTGTAAAGGAGTACAAGGAAAAGCTGGAGGCGAGGATTGAAGAACTGGCCGGAACGAGGATAGACCCTGCCAGGCTGGCCATGGAGGCCGCCTTCTTTGCCGACAGGTGCAGCATCGACGAGGAGATTGTCAGGCTGGACAGCCATATTGATCAAATGCATGATATGCTGGACCAGGGAAGCCCGGTGGGTAAAAAACTCGACTTTCTGATACAGGAAATGAACAGAGAGGTAAATACTATAGGATCAAAGGCCGGTGACCTTGACATAACCCGCTGTGTGGTAGAGCTCAAGAATGAAATCGAAAAGCTGAGGGAACAGGTCCAGAATATCGAATAGGAACAGAGAACGGGTTCGGGGCGGGAAAGCCGTTCCGGGCAGGAGAGTCAAGGGTTGGGAATATGAAGCTGATCAATGTGGGTTTTGGAAACATAGTATCCGCAAGCAAGATTGTTGCCATAGTAAGTCCGGAATCGGCGCCCATAAAGCGCATAATCCAGGAGGCGCGTGAGCGTGGTACCCTTATCGATGCCACATATGGCCGCAGGACCAGGGCAGTCATTGTGACCGAGAGCGATCATGTTGTCCTTTCGGCGCTCCAGCCGGAAACCATTGCCCACAGGCTTTCGAAAAAAGACAGCGGGCATGCTCCGGATACCGAAGCCGATCCTGACATCAACCTGGAGGAAGAGCCATGAAAACCGGACTGCTCGTCGTCATGTCCGGCCCTGCCGGAGTGGGGAAAGGCAGCGTTATCAGGCGTGCCATGGAACTGGATGACAGTATTGTGACCTCGGTTTCCGCCACGTCCAGGAAGCCGCGCCCGGGGGAGGTAGACGGCGTCCATTATTTTTTCAGGACCCGGGAGCAGTTTAAGGCTATGATCGAAGAGCAGCGCCTGGTGGAATGGGTGGAGTATTGCGGCAATTACTACGGCACGCCGAAGGAATACGTTACCCGGGAACTCGAAAAGGGCAAAAAAATCGTCCTGGAAATAGAAGTGGAAGGGTCGATGAAGATAAAGGAAATGTTCAGGGATTCCATCCTTTGCTTCATTGTGCCGCCCAGCTTCGGGGAACTGGAAAGGCGCCTGAGAGACCGGAAAACCGAGGACGAGGAAACGATACAAAGAAGGCTTGAGAGAGCTATTGAAGAGTTCAAATATATCCCTCAGTATGACTATGTTGTCCTGAATGATACCATCGAGGAGGCAGCCCGCAGGTTTGTCTCCATTATCCATGCGGAGCGGATGAGAACGTTCAGGAACCTTGAGATTATAGACAGACTTACAGGCAAGGAGTGAGCATTGCATATGATGATTTATCCGCCATTGACATCACTGCTTGAAAAGGTGGATAGCCGTTATACATTGGTGATTGCGACCGCGAAACGCGCCCGGATGCTGACGAATGGCGCGAAGAAGCTTACTGACAATCCGTCCACCAAGGATGTAACCATTGCCATCGAGGAAATCGCCGAAGGAAAGATAAGTTACCACAAGCTTCAGAAGAAGGCAAACCAGAATATCCCGGAGGATGCCGGGCACGAGCCCGAGCCCCTGGAATCCGAAACGGACCAGGATAGTGAATAATGGATATTTGATATATAATATGCTGGTGTGACAGATGCAGCAGTTGTAAACGGCAGGCGCAGGCAGCTATGGCACGCCGTCAGTACTGAACGCAGGAGGATATAGAGATGCAGTTTGAAAAAACCATGGACAAGATCGTCGCGCTGTGCAAGAACAGGGGCTTTATTTACCAGGGTTCCGAGATATACGGCGGGCTGGCCAACACCTGGGATTACGGGCCGCTGGGCGTGGAATTCAAAAACAACATAAAAAGGGCATGGTGGAAGAAGTTCATACAGGAAAGCCCGTATAATGTAGGCGTGGATTGCGCCATTCTGATGAACCCCCAGGTATGGGTGGCATCGGGGCATGTGGGCGGCTTCTCCGATCCCCTGATAGACTGCAGGCAGTGCAAGACGCGGCACAGGGCCGATAACATCATAGAAGATTATAACAGGGAAAACAACATATCCATGGTTGTGGATCCCTCGAACCATGAGGCCATGGTTTCATATATCAGGGAGCACAGGATACCCTGCCCGAACTGCGGAGGCCATGATTTCACCGATATCCGCAAGTTCAATCTGATGTTCAAGACATACCAGGGCGTCACCGAGGATTCCAAGAATGAGGTATATCTTCGGCCTGAGACAGCCCAGGGCATCTTCGTAAACTTCAGGAATGTTTTAAGGACAACGAGAAAAAAACTTCCCATAGGCATCGGACAGATCGGAAAGTCCTTCAGAAACGAGATAACTCCGGGGAACTTCACATTCAGGACCCGGGAGTTTGAGCAGATGGAGCTGGAGTTCTTCTGCGAACCTGGCACCGATATGGAATGGTTCAGTTACTGGAAGGATTTCTGCGTCAACTGGCTGTACGGGCTTGGCCTCAGAAAGGAGAACGTGAGGCTTAGGGACCATTCCCCCGAGGAGTTGTCCCACTACAGCAAAGCCACCACTGATATCGAGTACCTGTTCCCGTTCGGCTGGGGTGAGCTCTGGGGCATAGCCCACCGGACCGATTACGACCTAAGGCAGCATATGGAGCATGCCAGGGAAGACCTTTCATTCTTTGACCCTGTAAAGAATGAGAAGTTCATACCTTATTGCATAGAGCCTTCCCTTGGCGCCGATAGGGTTACACTGGCCTTCCTCTGCGATGCCTATGAAGAAGAAGAGTTGGCCGAAGGGGATGTGAGGACGGTATTGCGCCTGCATCCTGCATTGGCTCCTGTCAAGGCTGCCGTGCTTCCCCTTTCCAAGAAACTGGCCGATGAAGCGTTCAAGGTGTATGAAAGCCTGCTGGGAGAATTCGTCTGCGAGTATGACGACACCGGCAGCATCGGCAAGCGCTACAGGCGCCAGGATGAAATCGGAACGCCGTATTGCGTGACCTTTGACTTCGAATCCGTCGAGGACAGGTGTGTGACTGTCCGGGAGCGCGATTCCATGGAGCAGGTGCGGATTCCCATCGAGGAATTGAAGGGTTATATTAAGGAAAGAATAGTTTGCTAACCGGATATCCGATTTCTGTGATATACTGTAATTCCGGTATTCTGCGGTTAAAAGCCGTATTATATACAATAAACCATCCAGGAGGGTAAGATATGGTAAAATACGTTTATCTCTTCAGCGAGGGCAATGCCTCCATGAGGAACCTTTTAGGAGGAAAGGGCGCTAACCTGGCCGAAATGACAAACCTTGGCCTGCCTGTGCCCAGAGGCTTCACGGTTACCACTGAAGCCTGTACCCGTTATTACAATGATGGGAAAGTCATTGCAAAAGAAATCGAGGACCAAGTCTACGAGCACCTCGCAAAAATGGAATCCATTGTGGGAAAGAAGTTCGGAGACGCCGAAAATCCTTTGCTGGTGTCGGTCCGCTCCGGTGCGCGCGCTTCCATGCCGGGCATGATGGATACCATCTTGAACCTGGGACTCAATGACACGGTTGTTGAAGGGCTTGCCAGGCTGACCAGCAATCCGCGCTTCGCCTATGACAGCTACAGAAGGTTCATCATGATGTTCAGCGATGTGGTTATGGGCATTGAGAGGAGCAAGTTTGAAGACCTTCTCGACAAAATGAAGGAAAACAAGGGCGTGAAGCTTGACACCGAGCTCGATGCCGATGATCTGAAGGCCCTTGTAAAGCAGTACCATGCTCTTTACCAGGAAGAAAAGGGAGAGCCCTTCCCGCAGGATCCCAGGGTCCAGCTCATGGAAGCAGTCAAAGCGGTATTCCGTTCATGGGACAATCCCCGCGCCATTGTTTACCGCCGCCTGAACGACATTCCCAGCGACTGGGGAACAGCGGTCAATGTCCAGGAAATGGTATTCGGAAACATGGGCGATGATTCCGGTACGGGTGTTGCCTTCACGCGCAATCCCGCAACGGGCGAGAAGAAGCTTTACGGCGAGTACCTCATGAACGCCCAGGGCGAGGACGTTGTTGCCGGTATCCGCACCCCGCAGTCCATCGACAAGCTGAATGAGACCAATACCGAAGTATACAGGCAGTTTGCGGAGATCGCAGAAAAGCTGGAGAAGCATTACAGGGACATGCAGGATATGGAATTCACCATTGAGCGCGGCAAGCTGTTCATGCTCCAGACCCGTAACGGCAAGCGCACTGCCCAGGCTGCCCTGAAGATCGCTGTTGATCTTGTGAACGAAGGCCTTGTAACAAAGGAAGAGGCCATCCTCAAGGTTGATCCCAAGCAGCTTGACAGCCTGCTCCATCCCACCTTTGAGGCTAAAGCCCTGAAAGCCGCCAAGCCCGTTGGCAAGGGACTTCCCGCATCTCCCGGCGCTGCCACCGGCAAGATCTACTTTACCGCTGACGATGCCGTTGCTGCCCATCAGGCAGGCAAGAAGAACATCATCCTGGTGCGCAACGAAACGTCCCCCGAGGATATCGAGGGAATGCATGTGTCCAATGGTATCCTGACCGCCAGGGGCGGCATGACATCCCACGCTGCCGTTGTGGCCAGGGGCATGGGAACCTGCTGCGTAGCCGGCTGCGGTGAGATCACAATTAAAGAGAATGAAAAGATAATGATAGACAAGAACGGTAAGACCTATAATGAAGGAGACTGGATTTCCCTGGACGGTTCCACCGGCAATGTCTATGACGGACAATTGCCCACCGTAGAGCCCGAGGTGACTGGTTATTTCGGCACCTTCATGGAATGGGCCGACAGCATAAGGAGGCTGAAGGTCAGGACCAACGCTGATACGCCGAAGGACGCTGCCCAGGCTATCAGGTTCGGTGCCGAGGGTATCGGTCTCTGCCGTACCGAGCACATGTTCTTTGAGGGCGAACGAATCAAGGCAATGCGCGAGATGATTGTCGCACGCACCGAGGAGCAGAGGAGAAAGGCTTTGGATAAACTCCTGCCCATGCAGAGAGGAGATTTCGAGGGCATTTTCCGCGAAATGAAGGGTTATCCTGTTACCATCCGTTACCTGGATCCGCCCCTCCATGAATTCCT
>LSQX01341892.1_pt1 | contig 31525 bp, 32 predicted proteins | sample 654561 | NCBI WGS metagenome assembly LSQX01 (sample SAMN04489861, study PRJNA283612) | anaerobic digester metagenome | isolation source: 4 biogas reactors fed with cattle manure at either 37C or 55C with and... | place: Denmark: Kongens Lyngby | collected 2014 | reverse complement strand
ATGTGAATGCCATCGGCTATTATCCGGCGGTCGTTGTGGAGCCTGAACGTTGTATCGGGTGCACGTTCTGTGCCTTAATTTGTCCGGATGTCTGCATTGAAGTGGAAAGGTTAACACCATGAAAAAACAATTAATGAAGGGCAATGAGGCGATTGCCTTAGCGGCAATTGCGGCCGGATGTGATGGCTTCTTTGGTTATCCCATCACACCGCAAAATGAACTCATTGAAACCATGGCCAAGCACATGCCCTTGAATGATCGTGTGTTTGTGCAAGCTGAAAGTGAAGTGGCAGCCATCAACATGGTCTATGGGGCTGCAGGTGCTGGGGGTCTAGTTATGACCTCATCTTCCTCAGTTGGAATTGCCTTAAAACAAGAAGGAATTTCTTACTGTGCGGCAGCGGAACTGGGATGTGTGATTGTTGCCATTAGCCGTTGTGGCCCTGGTTTAGGTGGTATTTTACCGGGACAAGCTGACTACGATCAATCGGTTAAAGGGGGCGGCAATGGTGATTATCGTGTCATCGTGTTGGCCCCTAATTCAGTGGTGGAAGCCACACAGATGGTGCGGCAAGCTTTTGAGTTGGCGCAACGTTATCGTAACCCTGTTATGGTGTTGGCGGATGGTGTCATCGGGCAAATGATGGAGCCCGTTGCCATTGATCCAACCCCAGTGCAGCGTTATCCTTTGGATTGGGCTGCCAATGGTCATCATCAAAAGCGCAATAAACGTAACATCATCAACTCACTTTATTTAAATCCTGATGAACTGGAGGCTCATAATCGTCATCTTTTTGAAAAATATCAACAAATCAGTGATGAAGTCGCTGAGCTTGAGCTTGTGAATATGGATCAAGCTGATTATGCCATTGTTGCTTATGGCACCCCAAGTCGCATTGCCTTGGCGGCCATTGATTTATTAAAAGCACAAGGGATTCGGGTAGGTTTAATTCGCTTGAAAACATTGTGGCCTTTTCCACATCACCAGCTTTTAGAAGCTGCACGTCCACTGAAGGGCGTGTTAGTCGCGGAGTTGTCCATGGGACAACTCGTTAAAGATGTGAAACTGGTTTTAAATAATCTTGTGAAAGTTGGCTACTATGGCCGCGCCGGTGGCAATATTTTCACACCTGAAGAGCTTGTGGAGGCCATCATTAAATTAGAAAAGGAGCCGGAACATGACTACTTCATTTAAAAAGACAAGTGGCTTAACCGACGCCCGCTTTTCTTACTGCCCTGGTTGCACCCATGGTATTTCTCATCGTTTGGTCGCGGAGGTCTTGGAAGAACTTGAAATTTTGGATCGCAGCATTGCGATTGCTTCGGTGGGTTGTTCGGTCTTTAGCTATGAATATTTTAATTGTGATGCTCTGCAAGCGGCTCATGGTCGCGCACCAGCGGTCGCAACCGGAGTCAAACGCATGCATCCGTATCAAATTGTCTTTACCTATCAAGGTGATGGTGATTTGGCTTCCATTGGCGCCGCAGAAATTATTCATGCGGCTAACCGCAATGAAAACATCACTGTGATTTTTATTAATAACGGTGTGTATGGGATGACCGGTGGGCAAATGGCACCGACGACCTTGTTGGAGCAGGTGACAACAACTTCACCCTTGGGCCGGCGTGGAGAACATGAAGGTTATCCATTACGCATGAGTGAAATGTTGGCAACCATTGACCATGTGGCCTACATTGAACGGGTCATGATTGCCGATGTGCGTAGCATCCGTCAAACAAAAAAGGCCATCCGGAATGCCTTTGAAGCGCAAATCAACAACGAAGGTTTCAGCATGGTTGAAGTGCTTTCCTCCTGTAACATTGGATGGAAACTCTCACCTGAAGCGTCTTTAGAATTTATTAAAAATCAAATGGAACCTAATTTCCCCTTAGGTGTGTATAAGGAGCGTCGCCATGGCAGAAGCAATTAAACTCATTTGTGCAGGTTTTGGAGGCCAAGGTGTTCTTACCATTGGACAAATGGTTGCCTTGATGGGCATGAAAAAAGATTATTTGGTGAGTTGGATGCCTTCGTATGGTCCTGAGATGCGTGGTGGTACTGCAAATTGTCATGTTGTGATTAGCAAAACCCATCAGCAATCGCCCATTATTTCCAATGACATGACGCATCTGTTGGCCATGAATCAGTTGTCATACGATAAGTTCATCCCGCAATTGCAAGCGGATGGCTGGCTGATTAGCAACGCCGCGCTTGTGAAGCATGAGGCATTCAAGCAAGCGATTGCTTTGGACTTTGGGCGCATTGCAAGTGACATCAAACAACCTAAAGCTGCGAACATGGCGGCTTTTGGGGCTTTGATTACCACGTTGGACTTTTTTAGCGACGCTGATGGTGAATGGGCCATCCGAGAACGCTTCAAAACTTTGAATTTGGACTTACTGGAAGCCAACATCAAAGCTTATTATCATGCCATGGAGCAGGTGAAAATAAATCATTTGGTGTGATTAATTATCATGATTTGATATAATAAACGTATGAAAAAAAGAACGCGTAAAATTATTCGGTTTATTGGTATTATTTTTATAATCGCAGGTTTAGGAATTTTTGGTTGGGAATTTTATCAGTCCACCAAATCCAAAGGCATTAGCCAGGATTTAGAAAGCATCAGTAAAAAAATTGATGATGAATTACCACCACAAGGTACCATCACACTTGCCGAAGCTTTTCAATTGAAACATAAACGTTTGAATGAAGAATACTTGACCCTTAATGAAGATTATGCCGGTTGGGTGAAGGTGGATGGCACGGTCATTAATTATCCTTACGTGCATTTTAAAAACAATGATTTTTATTTTCGTCGTGGTTTTGATAAAAAACGCTTAGTTCACGGGACCATTTTTATGGATTATCGCAACGATCCAAATTTTACGGATAAGCATACGGTTCTTTATGGGCATGCCATGTTGGATGGCACCATGTTTCGGGCCCTTGATAAATACAAAAGCAAGGACTTCTTTGAACAAAATCAAACCATCGAAATTCGGACGCTCAACGATGTGCGCACCTACAGAATTTTTTCTGCTTATGTTGTTGATGCGAGCAAACGCGGCCTTGACATCCCCGGTAATGATCAAAGTGTTGAATCCTTGATTTCACTTTATAAGGGACATGGACGTTATAAAACAAGCACTGACACCAGTGATGCTGATCACGTGTTAACGCTTGTTTCCTGTAATTATGATATTGATAATGGCCGCATCATCGTGCACGCCGTTTTGGATAGTGTTGTCGAATTAGAACCTTAGTATTCGTTGTATTTCTTATTTTTACCTTTCACAACTTCCACAGGATAGCGGAGGTTGTTTTTTTCCATCTTGCGAATAAAAGCATGTTCGATGTCAATGTGATAAAGCTGGGTAAAGCGTAAAATAAAAAATAAAGCATCCATGAGCTCATCTTCGATGGCTTCGCGTTTATGTTCCAGCGTGTCTAGCAAGTCTGCTTCTTTTACGAATCGAAAAATCTCCAAAAGTTCATTGGCTTCGGTGGATAAACCGATGGCTAAATCTTTTGGATTATGAAATTGATCCCAGTCTCGCAACTGGCAAAATTTCGCAATAATTTGTTGAAGTTGTGCGATTTCCATGTTTCACCTCAATCAGTCAATACAAGTGTACCATAAATCATAAGTGATATAATAAGAAGGTAAACAAAGGAGTGATACGATGAAAACAGTTATTATTGGTGGCGTTGCTGCAGGCATGAGTACGGCTGCCAAATTAAAACGTGAACTTAAAGATGAACACATTGTTGTTTATGAAAAAACAGACGAGGTTTCCTATGGCGCGTGCGGGTTACCTTATTATGTATCCGGTGAAAATGATGATTTGAATAAATTACGGATTCGGTCCGTTGCCCAATTTGAAAAAGCAGGCATCGAAGTCCATATTAACCATGAAGTGATTGACGTTGATTTCAAGAAAAAACAACTCAAAATAAAACATGGTGATGAAATATTTGAAGACAGCTATGACCGTTTGGTGATTGCAAGTGGTGCGGCTGCGATTGTACCTCCCATTGAAGGTGCAAATCATGATAAGGTGCACGTGCTTAAAACACTAGCGGATGGGGAAGCACTTAAAAAAGCTGCCGATGATGCGCAATCGGTGGCCATTGTCGGTGGTGGATACATCGGTCTTGAAGTGGCAGAAGCCTTTGTCACACGCAATAAAAAAGTTAAAATTATTGAACGTCTGGACCATGTGTTAACAACCTTTGATGAAGAATTTTCAAGCATGGTTGAAGAGCACTTAAAAGCAAAAGGTGTGGAATTGTACCTTTCACAAGGGGTTACTAAAATCTCAGAAAAAGATAACCACATGCTTATCGAAACAGAAAAAGGTCATGTGGAAGCAGACCTCGTGGTGATGGCGGTTGGTGTGTCACCCAACACACGTTTTTTAGATCGTGAACAACTCGATATGTTACGCAATGGTGCCATTATTACTAACGAAAAAATGGAAACCAATATTAAAGATGTGTATGCAGCGGGGGATTGTGCAACCATTGTGCATGCGATTACCAAACAAGCAGCGTATGTACCGCTCGGTACCAATGCGAATAAACAAGGGCGTGTTCTTGCTGAAATTTTAGCAGGCAAAGACAAGGCATTTGGCCAGGGTCTTGGTTCAGCGATGATTAAAGTCATTGATTTGGAATTGGCAAAAACAGGACTTGGTGAAAAAGAAGCCCGTGATGCGGGCATGGACATCATCACCAACACCATCACATCTTATGATCGTGCCGGTTATTATCCAAACCCAACCGATGTGACCATTAAAGTTGTGGTTGATAAAGAAAGTCGCGTTTTATTGGGCGCCCAGCTGATTGGAGAGAAAAACACAGCCTTGCGCTTGAACCCATTTGTGGTCGCGATTGATCAACAAATGACAGTCGATCGCTTCTCTTTGTTAGACTTTGGTTATGCACCACCATTTGCATCAACCTGGGATGTTATGCATATTGCGACAAGTACCATAAAATAAACAAGCTTAGCTTGTTTTTTTTACACACATTTTACCAAGGTTGTAATTTGCAAGGGTGCGTTGTAAAATAACATTAATAAGGTGTAGCAAGAATTTTTTCACCTCAAATGAAAGGACATCTTATGACAAATAATTTTTCAAGTAATGAATTGGTTTATGTGGTCGGCCATCGTCATCCAGATAGTGACTCCATTTGTTCAGCGATTGCTTATGCAAATTTAAAGAATCACTTAGGCGTGAATGCGATTGCGTGTCGTTTAGGTGAAGTGAACGCGGAAACCGATTTTTTATTAAAGAAATTTAATTTTAGAAAACCTTTGTATCTTGATGATGCGCGGAGTCAATTGTATGAAATTGCCATGGATGATGCGATCACCATCGGTGTTGATACAACAATTTATGAAGCTTATAACTTGATGCAACAACAAGATAAGCAAACACTTGTCGTTGTTGACGAAAAGGGTAAACTTCTGGGTGTCCTAACCAATACAAACATGACAAAAGTTGCGATGGGTGATACAGCATTAAGCATTGAATTACTACAAAAAACACCCATCGAGTTTATAAGTAAGACGATTAAAGGAAAATTAATTTATGCACCTGAGGAGACACGTCTCAATGGCAAGGTGAGTATTATTGCGATTTCAGCTGCGAATCTTGATGCCTATCAACTCAGAAATCGGACTGTGATTGTCGGTAATGACACGCACGCACAGTTGGAAGTCATCGCAAAGGATGCCGCATGTTTAATTGTTGTGTGGGCTAACGCTGTTTCGCCAGCGGTGCTTGATGCAGCTCGTGAGAAAGGGTGTGCTGTCATCTTATCGGGTCATGGTACCCTGAACACGGCACGTTATCTCTTTTTCTCCTCACCAATTAAAGAAATTATGACAACGGACCTTGTAACGTTCAATAAATTTGAGTACGTTAATGAAGTCGCAAAGAAAATCACAAAAACACGTTATCGTTCTTATCCGGTTGTCGATGATAACATGCGTGTCTTTGGGGTTGTGTCACGTTATCACGTGCTCAATAGTAAAAATAAAAATTTAATTTTAGTGGACCATAATGAAGTGTCACAAAGCGTTGAAAATGTCATGGATGCGGAAATCTTGGAAATTATTGATCATCACCGGATTGGTGACATTCAAACTTCCAACCCAGTGACTTTTAGAAACCAACTCGTTGGATCAACGTCAACCATTGTGGCGTTGATGTACGAAGAACATCACATTAAAATTGAGAAAAACATGGCAGGTTTGATGTTGGGGGCCATCTTATCCGATACCCTGAATTTCAACTCTCCAACCACAACCAATGTTGATTTAGAGGTTGGTAAAAAACTAGCGAAGCTTGCTGACATTGATATTGAGACTTTTGCGAAAGAACTCTTCTCGATGGGTGCTAACCTAGAAAATCGCACAATGAAGGAAATCATCGAACACGATATCAAGGAATACTCGATTTCTAATTATCATTTCCGTTTAGGGCAAGTCAATATTTATAATCTTGATGAATTAAAAGCAATTAAACCAAAGCTAATCAAAGCGATGGAGGAATATTGTGTTTCTGAACGCCTTGATTTGTTGTTGATGATTTTCACATCGATTGAGAAAAACGGATCAATTATGTATTTTGCGGGCAAAGAGAAATGGATTGTGGAGGAAGCGTATCCATCGGTCTTGCACGATGAAGACATCTTTATTGATCACGTTGTCTCCCGTAAGAAACAAATTATTCCACGAATTTCGGATGTTATTTTAGAAAAAGGATAAAAGAAAAGTAGGTGAAATAACGTATGGAATTTTTAACCCTTGCAAAAAAACGTTGTTCAACACGCTCGTTCAAAAAGCAAGCTATTTTAGATACTGAAATCACAAGCATCTTGGAGGCGGCCCGGGTTGCCCCCACCAATGGCAACATTCAGAATTTTCATATTTATGTTGTGGAAGATCGCGATTTATTAGCGCAATTTGCCGAACATGCACAAATATACAATGCGCCTTTGGTTTTTGTTGTGAGTTACGATAAAGAAAAAATATTTAAGTCAGCCATCAATGCCAATGACACCGGTTTAATTGATACTAGCGTCATTTTAACGCACATGATGCTGGCGGCTACCGATTTAAAATTAGGGTCAGTATGGATCAATTATTTTAAACAAGCAGATATTAAAGCAGTTTTAAAAACAGGCCCTAGTGAAGAAATTGCACATTTATTGGCAGTTGGTTATCCGAATGTTCCATTCAAAGACCAAAAGCGGCATGCAAAAGAAAGAAAGCCCCTGACGGAGCTTGTTAGTTATAAAAGAAATCCAGAATAAATTAAGCGATGTAAGTTAACTCAAGTTGAATGATGTAACCAACAAAAGTTTTTGTGATTTTCGAAATTTGAATTTTTATCAGGCGTTGTTCGCGCATGAGTTGATTAAGCAAAGCGATTCGTACTTTTGGAATGTAGCCTATCAGTGTTTTTGAGCGATCATAAACACCGATGTTGGCGATCAGCGATGGGCTCATTTCTAAAATGACTTGTTCACCCTCATTGATAAACATGAGGGTTTCTTCAAGTTGTTTTGTTTTACGAACATTGGTTAAGGTGACGGTTGTCTTATTGGCGTTGGAGAAATCGATGTAACGAAAAGCATCAATGAGGGTTGGATCGTAAAAATTGTCATCCGTTGGATGGCTGTAGGTATGAGCTTGGTCATGTTCATTACTGTAAACTTCATCACTTATTGTTGGTGGCAATGGTTGATCCATGGGACGTGTTTGTTTTCGAATGGATGCGTTGATAATGCGATAAATTGAAATGAAAATGAGTCCCGAAATAACAAACGGGATAATAAAATACGCACTATCGGTAAAAGTGATTAGAAAGACTCCGAGTATAATAAGGAAAATGTAATATTTTTTCATGATGCCTCCTTAGATGAGAAACGTAGATTTTAAATCGTCGATAACAAGCAAGTCAGCGGGTAACCACGGCAGCGTATCGATTTGGTTGGTATCGACCCATACCATATCATCATGCACCGTTAATTTAAAGTTAAAATGAAGCGGCTGACAATGGTACAAATGCAAAGTCATATTAAAGTGGTCGTAAGGGTAGGAAATCGTTTTAAATAAATCATGCACCGTCACATCCACATCCAGCTCTTCCTTGCATTCACGCATCAGGGCTTGTTGATGACTTTCATTGGGTTTGATCTTACCACCGACAAATTCATAATAACCTTTAAATTCTCCATGATTGCGCCTAAAGGCCGCCAGTTTTTTATCGCTTACGAAAATAGCAGCGACAATCTCAACGTGTTTCATTTCATCACCGCTTTTATTCTATCACAAAAAAAGAATCAGATGATTCTGATTCTTTGTACTTTAGAATAGGATTGCGAGCCGCTCGCACATCATCCACGCGTTTGACTGGCGTTGTGTGCGGTGCATCAAGCAGCGCTTGCGGATCATCTTTGATGAGCGAATACAAATGGATCAACACATCAATCGCATGATCAAGGGTTTCCTTGCTTTCGGTTTCATTTGGTTCAATCATCAATGCTTCATTGACAATTTGTGGAAAGTACATGGTGGGTGGATGAATATTGAAGTCCAACAAGCCTTTCGCAATGTCTTTGGCAGTGATGCCATGGTTTGCCTTTTCTTTTTCCAATGAAACGACAAATTCATGCATGCACGTTTGCTCGTAGGCGACATGATAAGTATCTTTTAGCTTTTCCATCATGTAATTGGCATTTAAAATCGCATTGAGTGAGACTTCTTTTAAACCCTCCGCGCCATTGATGAGAATGTAAGTAAGTGCCCGCATGTTTACTAGGAAGTTACCATAAAAAGAACGAATGCGGCCAATGGTATGCGGTGCATTTTTAATGGTTAAGCGGCCAGCTTCTTTAATTATCGTACCGTTTGGTAAGAAAGGTATGAGTCGCTCGTTAACACCTACGGGGCCACTACCGGGTCCACCACCGCCGTGCGGTGTTGAAAACGTTTTATGTAGGTTGAGATGCACGACATCAAATCCCATATCACCGGGTCGACTCAAGCCCATGATTGCATTCAAGTTAGCGCCATCGTAGTAGAGTAAACCCCCGTGATCGTGCACCAAATCCGCAATCGCTTTGATGTTAGGGTCAAAAAGTCCAAGTGTGTTTGGATTGGTCAACATCAAGGCAGCTACCGTATCATCGAGCATTGCCTTTAAGGCATCCATATCGACATGCCCTAAGGCATTGGATGGTAGGGTGATGACATCGTAACCAACCATGGCTGCGGAAGCAGGGTTGGTGCCATGAGCCGCATCCGGAACAATGACCTTGGTGCGTTTATAGTCCTGATTTGCTTCATGGTAGGCTTTGATTAAAAGCATGCCAGTGAATTCACCATGGGCACCGGCAGCAGGTTGTAAGGTAAAACCGTCCATGCCTGTGATTTCACACAAGGCATCTTGAAGATGATCCATCGCAGCAAGGGCTCCTTGAACCGTATGTTCAGGTTGCAATGGATGCAGCTGGGTAAACCCCGCTAAATTAGCGACATCTTCGTTAATGCGTGGGTTGTATTTCATCGTACAAGAACCCAGTGGATAAAAACCATTATCGACACCCATTGCTTTTTTACTTAAACCAATGTAGTGACGTACTAAATCAATTTCCGCAACTTCTGGTGCTTGGATGGCATCGTCTTTGGTGTAGCTAGCATCAAAGCTAACGTGTGGGGTTGTGCTTGCTGGTATAATCACACCACGGCGTCCTGGTTTGGACAGTTCGAAAATAAGTTGACTCATGTCAGCACCTCCTTTAACACATCAATCACACGGTCGATTTGTTCTTTGTTGACGACTTCCGTTGCACACCACAACATCTGTTGATCGCTCAGCGGATAGCCTGCTAAGATGTTGTGTTTAAGCAGGTGTGCTTCCACAGTTTTGGTGTCAAGGGGACATTCCGTGACAAACTCATGGAAGAAGGGTTGATCATAGGTTAATTGAAAGCCGAGTGTGCTTAATTGGTTTTGAAGATAATGGGCATTGTTGACGCTGTTTTGGGCAACATCACGTAAACCTTCGGGTCCGATGGCACTGACATACATGGCGGCAACCAAGGCACAATGCGCTTGATTGGAACAAATACTGCTGAGTGCCTTTTCTCGCCGAATGTGTTGTTCACGGGCTTGCAGCGTCAGCGCAAAGGCACGTTGATTGTCTTTATCAACGGTTTGTCCGACGATGCGTCCTGGAAGTTTCCGTATTAGCTTTTCATGGGTGGCCATAAAGCCCAAATAAGGACCACCGTAGGCAATCGCTAAGCCAAAGGGTTGTGCTTCGCCCACGACAATATCAACGCCCACAGCACGTGGGCTTTTTAAAAGTGCCAAAGAAACAGGATTGACTGAGGCAATCAATTTCGCTTTGGTGGACTTTACCAGTTCACCAATGGCATGGCTATCTTCTAAAATCCCATAGTAATTGGGGTGTTGGTACACAAAGCATGCCACATCATCGCTAAGCTGTGCTTTTAAATCATCAAGATCAATGCGTCCTTCTTTTTCTTTAATCATGACGATGGGACGCTCAAGGTATTGATGGTAGGTTTTAATCGTTTCAATCGTTTCTGGATGCAAGGTAGGTGCTAGTAAAATTTTATTTTGCTTGCGCTCCAGGCTCATGGTGATTGCTTCAGCTGCAGCGCTGGCACCATCATAAACACTTGCGTTGGAAGCATCCATGCCGGTTAAATCGGCGATGATGGTTTGGTATTCAAAGATGGATTGCAGGATCCCTTGCGATAATTCCGATTGATAGGGAGTGTAAGCCGTGAGAAATTCTTCCCGTGCTGATAAATGCTTCACGACACTAGGGATGTAATGCACATAAGCTCCAGCGCCACGTAAAATCACATCAAAGATTTGATTCTTGTTAGCATAGGTTTTCATGATATCATAGGCTTCAAATTCACTTAAACCTTGTGGCAATTGCAACTCGCGTTTCAAACGCACATTATCAGGGATGGGTGCTAACAAATCATCAAAAGTCTTGTTGATTTCTTGCAACATGGCTTGTTGTTGTGTTTTAGTGTTGACAACATAATTGGCCATTTTATTCCTCCTGTTGAATTAGAGCTTCGTATTGCTTGGCATCAAGCAAGTGTTCCTTATCAAAGCGACCTGATACTTTGATGATCCACTGATCATAAGGTGCTTCGTTGATAAGTTCTGGTTCATCATCCAAAGCTTCATTGACTTCAATGATTACACCAGAAACCGGTGAAAACACATCCGAGACGGCTTTGACGGATTCCACGTCACAGAAACTTTTGTTGACGCTGACTTCATCATTCACTTCCGGTAAGCTAATGTAAACGATGTCACCCAAGGCATCTTGTGCGAAATCACTGATGCCAATTAGGGCGGTGTTGTCATCTAAAAACTTGACCCACTCATGGGTTTTCAAATAATAATATCCTGCTTTAACGATCATGTTCTGATTCTCCTTTTCTATAGTTAAACGGTAAAGCTACAATTTGAGCGCGTACCAGCTTGTTGCGAATCGCAATATCGACGGGTTGGTTTTCATCCACGTCAATATCAACAATCGCCATCGCAATCCCTTTTGCGAGCGATGGTGAAAATGTACCGCTGCTGATTGTGCCTACTTGTTTTTCATTTTGATAGACTCGATAATTTTCCCGGGCAATGCCTTTATCAATCAACTCAAGACCGATGCGTTTCAATTGGGGTTGGCGTTGATGGTACTTGTGGCCGATATAAGGATGCTTACTATCTTTTAAAAAGACAGACAGTCCCACATCAATGGGAGATATGTTTTCGCTTAATTCATGACCATACAAAGGCATACCCGCTTCCAAGCGCAAGGTATCACGCGCCCCCAAACCACATAAGGTGACCTTGTGTTTTTCTTGATAGGCATAAAGTGCTTCAAAAATTGTGATAGCATCGTGTTGGTCACAATAAATTTCATAGCCAATTTCGCCCGTGTAACCAGTTTTTGAAACCATGACGTTTTTATCAGCACACACCACCTTGTCAAGGAAGGTGTTTTTTTGTTTGGGAAGCTGATCACACACTTCAAGCATGAGAGACGTTGCGGATGGGCCTTGAACCGCAATCAGACCGTAAGCATCGCTTTGATTTGTAAATGCATCTGAATTGGTAAGGTTGGCTTTGATCCACGCTTCATTTTTTTCAATGTTGGCGGCATTGACAACGATTAGAAACTTCTCATTCGAGTATTTATAAATTAAAGCATCATCAATGACGTTGCCTTGGTGATTGCATAAAAACCCGTAGCGCACACTACCATCTTTTTGTTTGGAAACATTGACTGTGAATAGATGTTCCATGATTGCTAGTGCATCTTGGCCTTCGATGAAAAATTCACCCATGTGCGACACATCAAAGAGTCCAACGTGTTTACGTACGTGCAGGTGTTCGTGCAAAATACCATGTTCATATTGAATTGGTAATGTGAATCCAAAGAAATCAATAAGCTTACCCTTATGTTTTAAATGCAGGGGATATAATGGTGTTTTTTTACTCATGGCGGTTCCTCTTTGCTTAATTATAAAGCATTCAAAGGTTGCTTATCAATGATTTCAGGAGTAAACAAAAAGATTAAATTTTCACAAAGTCGAGTTCCAAGGTGTCGGCCTTCATATGTTTGCAAAGTGTGATAAAATACCTATGATAAGGAGCTTAATATGGTTTCCACATTTACGATAATCAGTTTGTTAATTACGATTGTTTTAATTCTTGTGACGCCCTTTGTTTTCTTTTGGTTGTTTCGAAACTACAAGGGGATGTTTGTTGCCATGTCAGCAGGCGCTTTAAGCTTTTTCATTTCTCAATACCTAGTGCGCTTGCCACTGCTTGGTTATTTAAGCCATAGTGAAGCCTTTCAGGGATTTATTAGCAAGACACTTGGCTATGTAATTGTGATTGCGGGCAGTGCAGTTATCATTGAGTTTATGATGAAAACTGTAATTTTGCGTTGGTTTGTGTTAAATCACGAGGATGAGCGTGCGCGTGCATTGGCGATTGGGTTTGGTCATGGCATGTTTGAAGCAATTTTTTTAGTTGCCTTAACTTACATCAACAACGTCATCTTTGCCTGGCACATTAACACAAAACAAACGGCTGTTTTACTTGAAGGTGCCAGCAATCAACAACTTGTTTTAAATATGATTGATGCCCTCACACAGAACAATGCCTTGTATTTTTTAATGATTGGCTTCGAAAGGTTGATGTTGATGTTTGTGCATGTGGCCTTGACCATTTTAATTTATCAAGGCTTTAAACATAAGTCCAAACGCTGGTCGCTGTGGCTTCAGGCCTTGACCATGCATCTAATCTTAGATATGACGGTGGTATTTTTACAACATTATCATGTGCCACTTTTAGTAATCGAAGCCATCATCTTTGTCTTTGTGATTGTCAGTTACATGATCATCAAGCCGTTTTATCAAGAGCTTATAAAGGAGCCCACCCCATGAAAGAACTGACTGTTTTTATTTTAAAGCGTTGTCCTCACTGCATCAGAGCAAAAAAGCTCATTGAAACGCTTCAAAACCAACCAGAATATGAGGATATCAAGATAACTTACATTGATGAGCGCAAAGAAGGTGCACTGGCGAAACAATACGATTATTATTACGTGCCATCTTTTTATGTTGGTGACATAAAATTGCATGAGGGAGCCATCACTTTAGAACAACTTCAAGATGTTTTTGACAGGTATCAAAACCACGTAAAAATCGACTGAGAAGCCTTCTTTTGTCATGTCTTAAAATTTGATACAATATAAAATAAGGAGCATTCATGAAAGGTTTTTTTAAAAACAAACGCGTTGTAAAAAGATTGACGGATGGTGTCATCACCATCAAACTTGTGCATAAGAATGACTATCATCGTGATCCAGTCTGGTTGCCGACGCTTGTTTACGATATTATGCATAATGAAAGTAAAAAGATAATTGGTCGTTGTGACTTGCGGATCGGTATGAATGCTTACATGTATTACATGGGAAACATCGGTTATGTTATTTATTATCCCTATCGCGGGCACCGATATGCGACACGCGCCACAAAGTTATTGTTTGAAATCGCCAAAGATTACATGGATGAATGCATCATCACCTGCAATCCCGATAATCCTGCTTCCATTAAAACATGTGAATACGCAGGCTGTCAGCTCGTGGAAAAGGTATTGGTTCCCGATGATCATGAATTGATTTTACAAGATGAATACATCAAATTGATTTATAAAAAAATATTAAATAGAAAAGAGGCAATATGATTAAATGTTTAGTGAGTGATTTGGATGGTACGTTGTTGTTGCATGACGGTGATTTGCGCCAAGCCAAAATCAAAGAAAGTACCGTCGCTGGTTTGCATGAGTTAATCGCACAGGGTGTTCATTTTGCGATTGCAACCGGGCGCACCCATTCCACCAAACATTTTTTTGATGAACAACTTAAACTAAACACAGACTTCATTGGCAGCAATGGTGCCAGCGTCATCATTGAAGACCAGCTGGTGGTTAACAAAAGTTTAAGTCGTGATGTTGTCGATGCGTTAGCAGATGCGGTTGCCAAACAAGATGTTTTAGCAAACATTTTGTATGTTGGTAGCAACGGTTACCATGTTGAGGACTTTCGTTTTGGTTGGCCTGATGATTTGCATCAAGACATGTTGGATCAAGGGACCATTTCTCATTACACGATTGGCCAGATTGAAGCATGGTTTAAAAAGCATCCCGATGCCGAGCCTTTAAGTAAAGTCGTGCTCGTGGTGAAAGATATTAAGGATCGAGATCAACTGCTTATCAACATGCAAGCGTTTGTAGAGAAACATGCAGTGGACATGTTTTATTCTGCGGATATTTTTGTGGATATTATGCCAGGTGGCATCAACAAGGGCTTTGGGGTCCAGGTAATCCAGGATTATTATGGACTTAAAAAAGAAGAGATTGTTGTCGTTGGTGATGCCTTTAACGATGTAGCCATGCTGGAACAATTTCATAAACACAGTTTTGCGATGGCAACTTCCTCAAAAGAGGTGCAATCGTATGCAAAATATGTTGTGGAATCGGTTGATGAAGTTATCGATTATATTAAAAAGTTTAATAAACATCAATAAGGGAGGTAATCCATGCCCCGCTTTTTGAAAAAGCTTGTCAACAAACAAGTCATTACAGCCTTATTAATCTTAATTCAACTGGGTGTGATTGTGTGGTTTTTTTACCGCTTAAGCCAGTTCTTTGTCTACATCTACATTGCCCTAGTGTTGTTGAGTCTTTTCATTGTTATCTATATTATTAATCGACCGGATAATCCTTCATATAAATTATCATGGTCTATTTTAATTTTAACGATTCCTTTTGTTGGTGGGGTCTTGTATTTAATTTTAGGCGGAAAACGGATTCCGAAAGAATTTCGTAAAGAGATGATTCAATCCGATAATAAGAAAGCACCGTATTTAATTCAAGATTATTTTATCTTTGATAAGATTCAAGCGATTGACCCACAACTTTTAAAACAAAGCCGCTACTTGTATAAAAATGCGTATTTTCCGGTGTTTGAAAACAGTGATACGCACTTTTTACCAACCGGAGAAGAAAAGTTTGATGCCATGCTTGAGCAATTAAAACAGGCCAAACATTACATTTTTTTGGAGTATTTCATTTTAAATGAAGGCTTCATGTGGGAACAAATTTTCACAATTTTAAAAACCAAGGTTGCCCAAGGGGTCGATGTACGTGTTATTTATGATGATTTTGGGTCTTATAAATTACCAAAAGATTTCATTAAGAAAAACAACGCGGTCGGGATAAAAACAGTGGTGTTTAATCCCTTGCGACCACGGCTCGCAATTTTTATGAACAACCGTGACCACCGTAAAATCTGTGTTGTGGATGGTTTGGTTGGTTTTGTGGGTGGGATTAACATTGCGGATGAATACATCAATGTGATTGAACGCTTTGGGCATTGGAAAGATTCAGCCGTTATGATTAAAGGCGAGGCAGTATGGTCTTTAATCGTGATGTTTTTAACTTTTTATCATTCCATCACAAAAATTCAAGAAGACATCTTGAGTTTTAAACCGCAATACGATGCGATTTACGACGATGGTTTTGTGCAGCCCTTTGCGGATAGTCCGACCGATGAAGAGTTTGTGGGCGAAAGTGTCCATCTCAACATCATCAATTACGCAAAGGATTATTTGTACATTCAAACACCGTATTTGGTCATTGGTCATAACATTTTAAGCGCTTTAGGTGGTGCTGCCAAAAATGGCGTTGATGTGCGCCTCATGTTGCCGCATGTTCCGGATAAGTGGTATGTGCAAATGGTCAGTCGCTCCAATTACGAAGTTTTACTGAAATCAGGAGTTAAAATTTATGAGTATGAACCAGGTTTTATTCATTCCAAAACAATGATCAGTGATGATGTTGTTGGCAGTGTGGGCACGGTCAACATGGATTATCGTAGTTATTACATGCACTTTGAATGTGGCATCTTGTTTATCCAAAGCAAAACGATTCATCAAGTCAAGCATGATTTCTTAATGACACAACAAGAATGTGTTGAAATTACCCTTGAGGATGTACAAAAGACCAATGTCTTGGTAAAATTAGTGAGTGCGATTTTAAATATGTTTAGTGCGCTGTTGTAAGAGGTAGATATGAGTAAATATGGATTAGTGCTGGAAGGGGGCGGACTCCGTTCTGCTTATACCGCCGGCATCTTAAATTGGTTTATTGATCATGATGTGCATTTTGATTTTGTCGCCGGGGTTTCAAGTGGTGCCTTGCTTGCGGTTCCCTTTGTCACTCGCAATCGCCAAGCTATTAAAGATTTGGCGACCATACATGCGGCTTCCAAGGAAAACGTTGGTTTGCATCCTTTATTAAAAGAGGGTAATTTTGTTGGCTATAATTACCTGATTGACAAAGTCGTACCCAATCAATTGAAGCTTTCTGTGGATGAGGTGCGCAATGCCCCAACGCCTTTTGAAATGGGTGTTTATGATATTTATGCTAGTAAAACATTTTGGATGCGTAACACCGAAATGGATGACCATTGGAAATTTTTACAAGCGGCCCTGACCTTACCGATTGCTGGTCGCGCTGTGAAAATCAAAGGGCGTAAATACATGGATGCGGGTGTCAATTGCATGATTCCAACGAAACGTTCGATTGCCAATGGTTGCGATAAACATGTCATCATCACAACCAAGCCAAAAGATTTTGTTCGTAAAGACAATCACCCTGCCTTACAATTGCTTTTGGATCTCATCTATTTTAAATATCCCATCTTAAAACGTGAGTTTCGCGAGCGGACTGGTGTGTTTAATGATGAGATTGCCTTAGCCGAGCGTCTGGAAAAAGAAAACAACGCAATTTTCTTAAGACCAACCAAAAATCTTGGTATTAAACGTTTCTCCGGTGACTTAGATCAACTTGTGCATCTGTATGAATTAGGTTACCAACAAATGGAAACTGAAAAAGAGCGAATGTTAGATTTTATGAAAAAATAAAGCAGCGAAGGCTGCTTTTTTATGAATTGAAGATTGACCACGGATAGGTTGTTGGAAGTGGAACCTCAAAGGTTAATTGATCTTTCAAGGTTGGATGCTTAAAACTTAATGAATTGGCACACAAAGCGATGTCTTGTCGCTTTTTTGCTTCTGGATGATAGCGATGGTCGTTGAGAATTGGGAAATTGCGACTTGCCATTTGCACCCGAATTTGGTGTGGTCTTCCTGTATGTAATTTAATCTTTACGAGTCCCCAATTTTGTTTCATTTTAACGGACAACACTTCAAGTTGTGCCAGTTTACCATCTTTTGAAACATAACTTGTGTTTGTTCTTTTGTTTTTACTTAAATAATCTTCATACCATCCTAATGGTGGTTGATTTTCCACAACACAATGGTAGATACGGGTCACTTTATTTTTTGAAAATTGTTGTGATAAACGGGCTGCTGCTTTCGATGTTTTCGCAAGCACCATCACACCCCCAACCGGCTGGTCGAGACGATGCACCAAACCACAAAACACGTTACCCGGTTTATTGTATTTTTCTTTCAAGTATTGTTTTGCCTGATTGACAATATCAGGTTTTGAACTGCCATCCGCTTGTGATAGGACCCCTGGTGGTTTGTACACCACAAGCAAGTGATTGTCTTCATAGATGACATTTAAGGTGTCCATTTACCTGTCACCCCCGTTGGCAATATTTTTTTAGAGTTTGAAATTGGGATTCCAATTTCATTAACTTGTAAACTTCCTTGGTCAAAGACGTCCATCATCATGTTTTGAATCATCATCGCGGATAAATGCGTTGAGTAACTGTTCAATAACAAAAACAAGGGTTGGTCGCTTAACAATTGTTTCAATTTATGCAGCAGTGGTATCAAGTGATCTTCAATCTTCCACAGCTGATTGTTGGGACCCCGACCATAGGAAGGTGGATCTAGAATAATAATATCATACTGACGTTTGCGTCTGATTTCACGTTCCACAAATTTCATGACATCATCCACAAGAAAACGGACTCTTTGATGTGTTAAGTTATTGAGCTTTACATTATCTTTAGCCCATTGCACCATTTTCTTAGCCGCATCCACATGCACAACTTCTTCAACTCCGACCATTGATGCACAGGCCACGGTGGCACCGCCTGTGTAGGCAAAAAGATTTAGTACTTTTAAATGGGTGCGTTGACTTTCATGGATAATGTTTTGCATCCAATCCCAGTTTTGTGCTTGTTCGGGAAAGATACCGATGTGTTTGAATTTTCCTAAGGTACTGATGAATTGCCAATCCCCGTATTTTAAAATAATGCTTTGTGGTAAAGGCTTGTGGATTTGCCACTGGCCTTTGTTTTTGGCGGACACTTTAAACACGGCATGCACATCGTGCCACAGGTCTGGCTTTTCTTTATTAAAAAGGGCAACAGGTTCGGAGCGGACAATCAAAATATCATCCAATTGTTCAAGTTTTTCTTTGTTACCGGCGTCAATAATTTTGTAGTTTTCCCAGGCTTTTAAAGTGCTCATAAATCTCCTTGAAGGTATTATAACATAATCATTTGCTTTGTTTTTTATGTGGTGGCTACTATGTTATAATAGCGACAGGTGAGAGCATGTTTGATATCAAAAAACTAAATGCAAGTCAGCAACAAGCGGTGGAAAGCCATTCTCAATACTTGCGTATTATTGCAGGTGCAGGCAGTGGTAAAACGCTTGTTCTTATTAATCGAATTGTGTATTTAATTCAGAAAATTGGTGTGGCACCGCGCCACATTTTAGCGATAACCTTTACAAATAAAGCAGCCAATGAAATGAAAGATCGCATCGCCTTGGCGCTTAAAGATCAAGTAGCGCATGTCTTTATTTCAACGATTCATGCTTTTTGTGTGCGCATTTTACGTGAAGACATCGGCGTGCTTGGCTGGCCCCGTAATTTTACTGTATTAGATCGTGATGATCAGCGGACCTTATTAAAGCAAGCTTATCGTGAGCTTAACATGGAACCGCAACAATTTAGCTACAGCAGCATGCTTAATTACATCAGCAACAATAAAGTGGCACGTATTAGTATCGACCATGCGAAAACTTTGGCGGGCAAACATCCCAATGAGAAATTGATGGCCAAGGTTTATGAATATTACATTCACAAATGCGAGACAAGCTATTGGTTGGACTTTGATGATTTGCTTCTTAAAGCGGTTGATTTGTTGAAGTTTTCATCCCATGTGCGTGAGAAATGGCAACGGCGTTTTGAGTACATTCATGTGGATGAATTCCAAGATGTGGATCATGTACAATACGACCTTTTAAAATTGCTCAAGTCACAAACTAATAGTTTTTATGTGGTGGGTGACCCGGATCAGACCATCTACACTTGGCGGGGTGCAGATGTCAACATTATTTTAGATTTCGAAAAGGATTTCTCGCCCTGTGAGACGATTATTTTAAATGAAAATTATCGTTCCACACCCTCCATCTTAAAAGGTGCCAATGCTTTAATCTCTAACAATAAATATCGGGTCGCCAAAGACTTATACACCAATCAAAAAGATGTGCAGAAAATCAAACATGTGCAGCTTGAAAATGAAACCATGGAAAGCCAATGGATCGCAAGTCAACTCGTTGAATTGAATCGGCAAGGAATTTCATACCGGCAATGTGCCGTGCTGTATCGTTCCAATTACTTGTCGCGCAACATTGAGAAAAGTTTAAGAGATTGTGGCATTCCTTACATTATCTATGGTGGATTACGATTCTACGACCGCATGGAAATTAAAGATGTGCTCAGTTATTTGCGTCTAATAACAATCAGTGATGACCTGGCATTTATTCGTGTCATCAACAAGCCAAAACGTGGCATTGGTGAAAAAACCATGCAGGTGATTCAAGCGCTTGCGATTGAAGAAGATCTTTCGCTGTATGAAGCATCGAAACAAACATCGAAGTTACCGCGTGGTGTGATCAATAAGATTAGCGAGTTCATCGAAATGATTGAAGACTTCAAACAACGTTATCAAACGATGACCCTTGAAGATTTAATCACGGAAGTGCTTGAAAAGTCCGGTCTCAAACATCAATATACCCTTGATAAAGAGACGGATCGTTTAGAAAACATCAAAGAACTCATCAGCGATGCCATTGATTTTAGTGAGCGTTATCCCGAGGCTGATTTAATTGAGTATTTGCAAATGGTATCGCTCTATGGTGATAAAGCAGAAGTGCTCCAAAGTGATTACGTGCAGTTGATGACGGTGCATGCTGCCAAGGGACTTGAATTTGAAGTTGTCTTTATGATGGGTTTAAGTGAAGGTGTCTTTCCCAATGAGCGCAGCATGTCAGAAGGCAAGCTGGCCTTGGAAGAAGAGCGACGCCTAGCCTACGTGGCCATGACGCGTGCGAAAGAGCGGCTATACATTAGTGAGAGTTTAGGTTTTAGTTACGTCCTACAAAAACCCAAGACAACATCGCGTTTTTTAAATGAGATTGATGATGATGTCATTGAACACCAACTTGTGCGTCCGCAGCGTTTGTTTCATAAACCACAACGCGTGAGTTTTGAAATTGATGAAGCGACCGTCACACTTTATAAAAAAGGTGAAGTTATTGTGCATACAACCTTTGGTGATGGTGTTATTATTGATATAGAAGGTGGGTTATTGGAAATTGCCTTTAATTACCCCTTTGGGGTCAAACGAATTTTGGCAAGCCATGAATCATTAAGCAAGAAAGAGAGTCATTTTTCATGAGTAAAGAACGGATTGAACAGTTGCGGGCCTTATTGAATCAATACAACATTGAGTACCATGGTTACGATAATCCTTCCGTATCGGATGCGGAATACGATAATTTAATGCGCGAGCTGCAAATGCTGGAAGCTCAATACCCAGAATATGCAGATCCTTTTTCACCAACGCAACGCGTGGGTGGAGTTGTTTTAGATAAATTTCAAAAAGTGCCGCACAAAGAAATGATGTTGTCGCTTGCCAACGCGTATTCAGATGATGAATTGCGCGCCTTTGATGCACGTATTAAAAAAGAATTTACCGCGTTTGAGTACGTGGTGGAATGCAAGATCGATGGTTTAGCGATTTCACTTGTCTATGAACAAGGGCGCTTGAAATATGGCTTAACACGTGGTGATAGCGAGGTCGGGGAAGATGTGAGTGAGAATGTCAAGACGATTCGTGCCATTCCTTTAACCTTGTCACAACCCATTGATATGGAAGTGCGGGGCGAAATTTATTTACCAATCTCGATGTTTAATCAATTGAACAAACAACGTGAACTTGAAGGTGAGCCATTGTTTGCGAACCCGCGCAATGCCGCATCAGGGACCATCCGCCAGTTGGATTCGAAAGTTGTCGCACAGCGCAACTTATCCATGTTTGCTTATTATTGGGTTGATGCTTTAGCCCATGATGTGACAAGTCACAACGATGCCTTGGATGCCCTTAGGACGTTTGGTTTTAAAGTCAATCCTCATATTAAGGTTTGTCAGACCATTGATGAAGTGATTGACTTTGTTCATGAGATTGAAGCCTTGCGTGATTCTCTTGATTATGCCATTGATGGCGCCGTTATTAAAGTGAATGATTTAAATCAACAAATACAACTGGGGACTACATCAAAAACCCCACGGTGGGCGATGGCCTACAAATACACGGCACAACAAGTTAAAAGTAAAGTCTTGGATATTTTCTTAACCGTGGGGCGCACCGGAAAATTAACACCGAATGCACGATTGTCACCCGTTATTTTAGCGCAAACGCAGGTCGCTGCGGCACAGCTCCATAACTTGGATTACATTCAAAAGAAAGATATTCGTATTAATGATACGGTTGTGGTCCAAAAGGCAGGGGACATCATTCCCGAAGTTGTGGAAGTTGTCTTAGAAGCGCGACCTGAGGATGCTTTACCTTTTACGTTTGATCATCGATGCCCCGTGTGTCATGAGCCGGTGGTGTCTTTTGAAGGAGAGGTTGATTTGTATTGTGTCAACCCCAATTGTCCTGGACGCATCATTGAATCCTTGATTCATTTCGCTTCCAAAGAAGCACTCGATATTGAAGGATTGGGTGAGAAACGTGTGGCGCAGTTGTACGATGCCAAACTCTTAACAAGCATTGAAGATGTTTACACATTGCATGAAAAACGTGAAGCGTTATTGCAACTTGAGAAATTAGGTCCAAAAAGTGTCGATTCGCTTTTACAGGCAATCGAAACCAGTAAAGCAGCCCCGCTGCAGCGGTTTTTAGTGGGGTTTGGAATTCGTCATGTCGGGGTCAAAGCTGCGTCAATTTTAGCCAATCATTATTTAAACATTCATGCGCTCATGCAGGCCAGTGAAGCTGACTTGCAAACCATTGATGAAATTGGTCCAGTGATGGCGCATTCCGTTGTGACTTATTTTGAAAATCATAAAAACCAACAACTTGTGGATCATTTGTTAGCGGTTGGATGTCACTTGACACAAGCCGCAATTACCGTAAAAACATCAATCTTTTCTAATAAGACAATCGTTTTAACCGGGACCTTGCAGCATTGGACGCGCAATCAAGCCAAAGCATGGTTGGAAGACCACGGGGCGACGATTACAGGTTCCGTTTCAAAAGCGACGGATCTTGTGATTGCTGGGGAGAAAGCCGGTTCCAAGTTACAGCGCGCCATTGAACTTGATGTGGAAGTGTGGGATGAAGCTCGCTTTGTCCAGGAGGTCAATGAACATGAAACGCCTTAGTCTCTTGTTGGTCCTGTTGTTGGGGCTGGCAAGCTGTCAGCACACAGATGTTGTGGAAGAAGATCAACAGATTATTTATTCGGGTCAAACCAATGAATACGCGATTGTCAGTGATTTCAATCCTTCCAGCACGCGTAATTATCACGGAACGTATTTGGGTTCTTTTGATATGATCGAAGTTGGAAGCGAGCTCATTGAACGCTCAAAAAGTCATTTTGATGTCAAAGAATTTTTTCTTGCGGAAGGTCATGTAATCGATAATGAAAGTCTCAGTGCGCTGGTGCGTCGTGAATCGTCAACCAATCCTTACGGATTAAATCCAGTGAGCGGCAGTCAGTTTGATATTGGAACCGGTGTCATTTTGGATGATCCGGTCTTGGTTGCGGATATCATTGAGGTCGATTTTTATCAAAGTCAAGATAATGAATTGCGGTTAGCAGGCATGAGTGTTGCGATTGTGTTGAATCAAGTTCAAATCATCGAAACCAGCACCAGCATCACCGTGCATGAAATCGAAGATGAACGTATCTTGCAGTATGCCATGGATGTGGGGCGTAAACTTGAAAGTTATTTACGAACCCTGAGTCAGGTGGGAGATATTCCCATTTATATTGGTTTATATTCAACACGCAGCGTTGATAGTACTTTGCCTGGCAATTTTATCGGGGATGGTTATTTTGTGGCCCGTAGCGGTCAGTTTAATAAAGTCCATCAAAAATGGTTGATTTTCCCAAGCAATGAAGCAACGATGCTTGATGGTAATGCAAGCAGTTTCTTCAGTGGTTTTAAACAAACCGTGCAAACACTGTTGCCAGAATCAAGTGGCGTGATGGGTAAAGGTCGTTTTGACAATGATGAACTGAAGCATTTGAAAATTGATGTGCATATGGTGGCGAAAACATTCATGGAAATTAAAGCCACAACCCAAATCATTGCGCAGATGATTCAACGTTTTGAAAACAGCAAAGTCCATGTTTTGGTGGAAATTAAAACATTAAACAATACAATCGCAATCATAGAACGGATTCCTCATCAAGATAAGGTGAGTGTGACCTATATTAATGTATAAGGAGCAAGCATGAGAAAGATTACGAAACAAGAAGTTATGGATATCGCAAAACAATTGCATTTTACTTTTAGTGAGGCGGAATTAGAAAGTTTACTTACTGATTTTGACGTTTACTTTAAACAACTTGCTGTGTTTGATGCGATTGATACGCAAGGTGTTGAACCGCTGGTGTATCCTTTTGAAACACCGGTACACCATTTAAGGCCTGATTCAGGTACGCATGTTTTAGAGCGCGATGCACTATTGAGCAACGCTCCAAAAACAAAAGATAATTTTGTAGTTGTGCCGAAGGTGGTGAAATGATGGATAGCAAGTTAAGCATCAAACGTTTAAAAGCGATTCAACCAGCTACGAATGCATGCATCACTATTTTTGATGAGCCCATGCAGGCTATGAAAGATGGCCCCTTGTCAACATGGAGTGTTGCAGTTAAAGACAACATTTCCATTAAAGGGGAGTTAACCACCGCCGGGACTGCCATTTTGGCAAACTATCGTCCACCTTTTCATGCAACTGTGATTCAAAGACTCCTTGACCAAGGGGTGAGTATGGTTGCAAAAACAGCCCTTGATGAGCTTGGCATGGGTGGCAGTGGATTGAATAGTTTTCATGGCATTGTTCGTAACCCTTTGAATTTGGATTATCAAGCAGGGGGCTCTTCTTCCGGATCGGCAGCTATCATGGCAGCCAAGGCCGTGGATATGGCTTTGGGTACTGACACCGGTGATAGCGTGCGCAAGCCGGCTTCTTTTTGTGGAATTGTGGGGATTAAACCCACGTATGGTCGTATCTCACGTTATGGTGTGATTCCTTACGCATCATCTTTGGATCATGTTGGTTATTTTACCCATAACGTCAAAGATGGCGCCATCGCGTTGGAAGCCATGGCTGGCTATGACCCAAAAGATCCGACAAGCATTGCACAACCCTTAGAAGCGTTTAGTCATTTACTAAGTGATGATTTAAAAGGGAAACACATTGGTATTTTTAAAAATGTTGTGGATCACATCCATGATGAGCGCACTAAAGCACTGTTGCATCAATTGATTGAGAAAATAGAAACTGCTGGTGGCAGTGTTTCTTGGGTTAGTCTTGATGAAACGTTATTAAAAGCGATGTTACCAACCTATTATGTCTTAGCAAACGGGGAAGCAAGTTCTAATCATGCGAATTTAAATGGTTTGCATTTTGGTGTGCAACAAGCCGGTGATGACATTACGGAAATCATGGAGCATTCACGCACCAAGGGTTTCTCGAGAGCAGTTCGTAAACGTATGGTCATGGGTGGCTATGGCCTGTTACAAGCGCATCAAGAAGCTATTTACTTTAAAGCTTTAAAAATAAGAAGGCTGTTAGTGGAGGCACTTGACCAAGCCTTAGAAGATGTCGATGTGCTTGTTGCCCCGGCAACGTCTTCAAAAGCCTTTTTAATCAACGGTGAATCCAATGATCCTTTGTCATTGAATCATTTAATCAGTGAAAATTTCATGGTGCTTGGTAACTTCTCAGGTTATCCAAGCATGACAATTCCCATGGGTAACATTGATGATTTACCAATTGGCATCAACATCACAGCGAAGGCTTTTGATGAAAAAGGCATGTTCATGATTGCTCATGCGCTGGAACAATTAATTGACTATCAAGCTGTGCAGGAGGTGGTGTAGATGAAACGCGTCGTTGTCATTGGTATTGAAATTCACTGTGAATTAAAAAGCAAGGCCAAGATGTTTTCGGATGCACCCATTACCTTTAATGCGGATGTGAATTCCTTTGCCAATGAAATTGATGTTGGTTATCCCGGAACCTTACCTTCATTAAATCAAGAAGCAGTTCGGTTATCCTTGATGGCCTGTTTAATCACAGATTGTGAGATTGATCGACTCATGCGCTTTGATCGTAAAAACTACTTTTACTCAGACTTGCCCAAAGGTTATCAAATCACGCAACAATTTTATCCGATTGGGAAAAACGGAAAAGTTACCATTGACGTTGAAAATCAAACCAAGGTGATTGGTATTGAGCGCATTCATATGGAAGAAGATACTGCTAAACAATTCCATGAAGGTGATGGCACGCTCATTGATTACAATCGTGCCGGCAATCCTTTGATTGAGATTGTCAGTAAACCAGAGATTCATAGTGCTAAGGAAGCACGTGCCTATGTTGAAACGCTCCAAAACATGTTGTTGTTTGCTGGGATATCGGATGTGAAAATGGAAGCTGGTTCCTTGCGCTGTGATGTGAATGTCTCACTTAAGGACAAGGGCAGTGATGAGTTAGGTACCAAGGTTGAAATTAAAAACTTGAATTCGATTGCAAACATTGAACGTGCGATTGACGTTGAAATCAAACGTCAAAATGAAATTTTAGACCGTAATGAAACAGTCATCTCACAAACGCGTCGTTTTGATGAAAGTTTAAGAACCACGGTTTTAATGCGCGATAAAGATGATGTGGTGGATTATCGTTATTTTCCTGAACCAAATATCTTACCTACTATCATTGATGATGCTTTGTATGAACAAGCTAAGCAAGCCATTCCTTTGATGCCGGCTCAAAAACTTGAACAACTTATTGATGAACATCAGCTTAAAGCGGTGGATGCAAAGATTTTGATTAACAATAAGCCACTGCTTGATTATTTTGATCAAATTATGAAGCAAAGTAAATATCCAATTCAAGTAGGCAATGCCTTAATTTCAGATGTGCTTGCCCTGGATGTCAAAGAAGATTATCATAAGGTGATTGAACCTGAAGCTTTTGCGGATTACATTGATTTAATTGTGAGCAACACCATTAATTCCAAGCAAGCAAAAACAGTTTTTGAACACATGTTGAAACAAGAAAAACCAAAACAAATTATCAAAGATTTGGACATGAGCGTTGTTTCAGATACAGGTGCCTTATTAGCCTGGGTTTTAGAAGCGATTGAAAATAACCCGCAATCAGTTATCGATTTTAAAAACGGAAAAGATAGGGCGGTTGGATTCTTAGTGGGACAAGTTATGAAATTGTCAAAAGGCAAAGCTGATCCCAAACTCGTTAATGAACTTGTACGCGCAGAATTAATGAAAAAGTAGTTTTTAAACGCATTTTAGGGTAAAATGTGTGTGTTAGGAGAGCAGTATGGCAAAAAAAGTTTCAAATAGAACAAAAAGAACATCCATTCATTGGCCTACGATTGTTTTAATTGTCAGTGTGGTGTTGTTATTAATTCCCACGATTGCGATTGGTATGATGTTGTTGGATGCTTTTGAAGGAACCGGAAGCAGTCAACACGGGAATCGTTTTACTAATGAGCGTCAATATGAAATCACTGATGCGCAAGTTAAAGATATCGAAACACGTATCGATGGCATTGACGGTGTTGTGAAGGTACAAGTGAACTTAAAGAGTGCAACGCTTCGTGTCAATGCATTAGTGAATGAAAGTCACAGCAAAGCGCAAGTGGAAACCCTTGTGGAACGGCTTGTAAGTGATGTTTTTGCGGTTGTTGCAATGGACAAGTATTTCAGTGAGATCAATGGTGCCAAACAATACGATTTGGAAGTGCATGCCTATAACAACAATAACCCTGACGATGCTTCTTTTATTTATTATATTGCGAATAAAAATGCGGTCATGGAAGATGTTGCAATCCAACTTGTCAGCGATCCTAAAAATGAAGGGTTTGTAAGAGATTTGTACGACAAATTGTATAATCAACCAGATGTAGAAGATGAAGAAGAAAATGATGACTAAGGAGCAAGGCTCCTTTTTTACTAAAAATCAAGTGCTGGAAGTTGCGTGCACGGACATGAACGTCAATGGCTATGGCGTTGCCCGCGTTGATGGTTTTGTCATCTTCACAAAAGGATTGTTGCTTCATGAAATAGCGAAGGTAAAGTTAGTGAAGGTGTTTAAACGTTATGCTTATGCCATCATTGAAGAACTTTTGCTATTGGGTAAGTCACGCACAACACCCATCTGCAGTGTATACCCACGCTGCGGTGGCTGTAATTTAATGCACATGGATTACCAACATCAATTACAGTTTAAACAAACCAGCGTGCAACAACAGCTAGATTATCATCATGTAAAGCATGTTAAAGTTAATCAAACACTCGGCATGACGAACCCCTTCGCTTATCGAAATAAAGTGATTTGTCCGGTGAGGGTAATTAATAGTAAATTAGAAATTGGGTTTTATCGTCAACATTCACATGACATTGTGGTTTTTGATACCTGCCATGTTCAATCCAATTTACAAAATAAAATCATTGAAAGCATCAAAGCCTTTCAACATGTACCTCTATTTGAGATTGTAAAACATATTGTGCTGCGTGAGGTTTATGAGCCCTCACAAATCATGCTTGGTTTGGTTACCAATCAGACATCACATCCTCATCTACAAGAATTTTTGAAAGTCATGATCAATAATCATCCAGAAATTAAAAGTATTATTTTAAATCATAATCCTCATAAAACAAATACAATTTTTACGAGTGACAATTATGTTTTATTCGGACAAGATCATCTCATAGATCATTCTCTGGGGTTGTCATTTAAATTATCGCTGCAATCCTTTTTCCAAGTCAACACGGACATGATGCAGGTGCTTTATCAAGAAGCGCTTGAAGCTGCGGATATTCAACCAACCGATACAGTGTTGGATTTATATTGTGGTATTGGAACCTTAGCGCTTTTGGCGAGTCAACAAGCAAAGTATGTTTACGGCGTCGAACTTAATCCCAAGGCGATTGCAGATGCAAATGATAATGCTCAAAATAATAAGATAGAAAATGTTAAGTTTATTCAAGGGGATGTGAAAGAAGCGATGTCTTATTTTGAAACCAATGATATTGAATGCGATGTGGTGATTGTAGATCCGCCACGGGCTGGTTTGCATGAAGACATTATATCAAGCTTAAAACAATTGAAAGCAAAAAGGATTATCTATGTTTCTTGTAATCCAACAACCTTGGGTCGTGATTTAAAACTATTTGAGTCACACTATAAAATAGAAAATGTGCAACCGGTGGATATGTTTCCACAAACCTATCATATCGAAACTGTTGTGAAGTTAGAAAAACATTAATATAGAAAAACTATATTTGTTATAAAGGTAGATAAACAACACCAAACAATCTAATTATAAGAGGAATTAAAATGAGGATATTCGCTTTAGAATTAAACAATGATATCAAAGGACTTCCAGAAAGAAAAGCATACATCGAATCATTGATTGCGAGGTTACCTTTTCCTGACTTAGTATTGTTACCTGAATTAGCGTTGAGTAGCTACATGCCAAATCAGAATGTATGGAAGTATGCTGATAATTGCGGGAAAGAAACTTCAACTTGGGCGCTTAAAATTGCAGAAAAATATAACACATATGTAGGTGTAGGTTATGTCGATTTTGAAAACGGCAATTATTATAATCGCTACTTGCTTGCGGATAAAAAGCAAGTCTATGGTGTCATTACCAAGAGCGAAGCTGAGGCGGCTGTTTTTAAAAGAGGCTGGTTTGATAGCATGATTAAAACACCCTTTGGTAAGGTTGCGATCGCTATTTGTTATGATTCAAGACGCAAACATTTTTATGAAAACATTAAAGATGAAGCATTGTCACTCATTGTGTTTCCACACGGCAGCCCTGCTAGCTCTAAGAAATCTAATAAAGAGCGTGCAGCTAATGATTTTTTATGCAATATGTACCTGGAGGCTTTTAAAGTACCAGTTGTCTATGTTAACAGCATTGGAAAACTTGAATATATGCCAGGAATAATGGGTAGATTAATGAAGTTATCATCATTCACAATGAATGGTTATACAAAAATTTATGCTGTTGGTGGCCAGGTAATTCTGCATGATTTAAAAGAGGTCGTTGGCTACAACGTGGAACTTTCAACACACAAAAGAAAAAAAGACATTGTTTTTTATGGAAATGATTTGCTTAAAGAAAACACCTTCTTTCGGCATGCTATCCTTAAACCTGATATCATGATGGGGATTCGCAAATATAATCGTGATTTAAAAAGAAAAAATACTTTTTAACTTGATTGTTTATTAGGAAAGGTTTAATAATTATGGACATTAATCACAAACTTAAGGTTTTATCAACCATCGCAAAAGCACTCAACGAGCATCAGATTGGGTGGGCTGTTGGGGGCTCTTTGTTGCTTTTTTTAAAGGGGAAAACAGAAGGCTTCAATGATATTGATTTGATGGTCATGGATGATGCTGCTGAAGCTGTGGTGAAAATATTGTTGCAGCATGGAGGGCTGGTACCATCTAAAGTGAGCGCTCATTTTAAAACCAAGTATTTTTATGAGTTTGTAATTGATGGGGTAGGTGTTGATGTGATGGCTGGCATGGTGATTATTAATCAAGATAAAGAACATTCTTTTTCCTTAAAGGCTGAAAGTGTTGTAGAATATGTATTAATTAATGATGTGGAAATCCCGCTTCAATCGTTGGCAGAGTGGCGAAATCTTTATTTGTTAATGGGGCGTCTTGATAAAGTTGCGATGATTGATCAATAAACTAAAACGGACAGGAGCTAATATGAGCAGTCGTTTAAAACAGGCAATTAAACTAACAATCCCGGTCATGGCCGGGTATGTTTTTTTGGGAAGTGCTTTTGGAATCTTAGTACAATCGCATGGCTTTTCCATTTGGATTGCCTTGTTTATGAGTTTGTTTATTTATTCAGGTGCCATGCAATTTGCGACCTTGCCTTTGTTGTTGAATCCAATTGCTTTGATTCAAGTTTTTGTACTGACTGTTTCTATAAGTGCTCGTCATTTGTTTTATGGACTATCGATGCTGAAGCCGTTTGAAACACTGGGTAAGAAGAAAAGCTACATGATTTTTGCCTTAACGGATGAAAGTTACAGTTTACTTTTAAATCATACGGACGATGACCAACTGATGTTTTCGATTGAGGCTATTAATCATTTCTATTGGATTGTTGGTACGCTACTTGGTTATCTTTTTGGAAACCTCATTCCTTTTTCAGTGGTGGGCATCGAGTTTTCAATGACTGCTTTATTCATTGTCATCTTTTTAGATAAATTATTTGAAGGGCAATTGGAATCGCTCATGATTGGGTTGTTTGTTAGTGGCTTATCACTTTTAATATTTGGTTCACAGTACTTTATTATTC